>Ga0325403_1000413_pt1 | contig 29031 bp, 18 predicted proteins | sample PopdelMetagenome_19_FD_205665 | JGI IMG/M metagenome (GOLD analysis project Ga0325403, IMG submission 205665) | Populus deltoides microbial communities from Bellville, Georgia, United States - Xylem-PdKOR-R4 | ecosystem: Host-associated > Plants > Phyllosphere > Stem > Wood/Secondary xylem... | reverse complement strand
TTAGGAATTGAGCGATTTAAGATAATTAGAAAACCATTTCAATAATATAATTAAAGGAGATAGTCAATCATTTTATTTTATTGTATTTTCTTATTTGTCTTATGGATAAACAAACTCAACATGATTACAATTCATCCAATGATCAATAGTGTTCTCTCCTATTTATTTTAAACTTTTATATATTTCAAATGATAATCTCTTTTTAATCATTGATGACGTTGTCGTATAATTCAAGCAAGTTTTTCAATTAAAACAATAGAATATAGTCATAGAAAATATAGCTTTAGTCACTAAGTTAATTATGAACGATCGAGATGCAAGTGTGAGCATTTTGCATCACAATTTTTTTTTTAATTGCCCGAAATTTGTAACATTTGGCATGCGCGAAACCTTTTTTTTAGCGGGACATGCGTTTATATATATTGCCCGACACGACAATTTCTGGTGTCGCCGTTGCTACACTAGGGTTTTTCAATAAATATTTCATCATCAATGCATCATCTTCTCAGCAAAAATGTATTATACATACAGAACACCCATTAATGTCAAAATGACAAGAAATGGCCTAAAGTTTTGGCTTCAGCGCACGCCTATACGTGAAACAGAAGTTACTCCTTCAAGTGAGAAGAACACTAGCGAGGGATCAAGAGATGAAGATGTTGGTGGCGTCGAATCTCGAGTTTTTCTTCTCCACAGACTTCATTTTATATTTAATGTTAAGCTGGTGAAAATTTTACATATTCCACTAACCATGCTTGAAAAATGGTGGCTTGGATCTGAATATATATTGATATATATATGGTTTTGATCTTTCAAATATAATAAAATTGGACACATCTACATCCGTGAATTATCAAAGGCTTCGATGGCACAACAGATATAATGGGATTTTTTTTATTGTTTCAAAGGAATATTCAAAGTACTCGGCAGAAATTCCCAGCCAGATGATATAAAATTAACCCTCAAAATAAGCAGATTTTCCTTTCTGGGCTTAACCTTGAATGCACCCTTCAAATAGTTAAGATTTCATTCACACTCGAGATAGAAGATAATAAGGAGACTATATATATATATATATATATATATATATTGACAGAGCGGTGCAAATGGACTTTGTTCACGCTTACTTTCAGCCACAATTGAACTTGTTGGATTACTTCGATCAGTGCATTAACATTCATTGTTTCTGATTTACTATTTATGTTTGGCATTCCCACCATATTGCACAATCTAATATTTCAGATGGCTGATGTTCTCATTATTCTTGGGAAATTAAGTTGTAAATGCATGGTAGATCCCAATAACTTGAGAGTCTTGGAATAATCATGGCGAAGCAGAATATATGGAACTTAACCTTAGCAACGATTAGGGCCGCTGCTGCAGCAAATTGATGCAGTCATCTAGACCTATGAACACAAGGCACTAAGGCAGATGTGAGACAATCCAATCCAGTGGAGCATTCAGGCAAAACGTTTTGTTTGTCGAAGATTAGATTCACAAGAAAAGAAAGGATCGCTATGTGTATAAAATGCAACTCTGGTTCAATTAAAATACAAGATAACGAAGATGTTTGGAAAACGCCAACTTCCCATCATATTGTTTATTCCCTAGCCATAAGACACACTTTAGCCGGATTCCCCTATCAACCTACAAATCGTATATTCCATTTCTTAATACGTAAAGGACAGTGATAAGGGGCTGACTGCTTTGATTAGAGAGCTTGATCAGAGAGATTTGAGTAAGGCATGATATATGTTAATGTGTCATTAACCTTGGATGGCTTAAACTAAAGAGACTATGGTGCCTTGAGACATGCACAAACCGGCTACAAAAAATGCTTGTTTAAAGTTGAGTGCCCATGATTTTAGCACAATTACCTCTGGCACGGTGACCCAGGATGCCAGGTTTTTTTCTTTTCTTTTCTTCGGACAAAAGATTAGCCTAGACTTGCTTGTATTTCTAGCCGCTGAGCAGGCTTTCATAGGGGTCAAGGTCCAAGTTGAGGTCCACTAACCTGATCATTCTAGGCTTGTAAACTAGCCGATGCTTTGTTTTGAAATCAGGCCCAAGAGAAAAGGCTCTCTCTCTGTTTTTTTTTTCTCTTGAATTAAAAAGGCTGTTTTTTCAGGAAAAATCGTTGTGAAACATGGGATAATAAATAAAATGAAAGGTAGTGGGACAATAAATAACATCATTGTGAATAACATGGGATAGTAAATAAAATGAAAGGTAGTGGGATAATAAATAACATGGGATAATAGCCTAGTTGATCGTTACCTAACTAGAGGAAAAAAGGGAGAACAATCAGAAAAATAGTAGGGTTAGAGGAGGGGGGGGGGGGGTTGATCAGGATGCCAAGGAATTGACTATCGAACTTTTTCAACATCACAAACTTCCCCTCAACATGAAAATTAAAGAAGTGGGGATTCAGACTTTTGGGAAAAGTAGCCAAACCATTCCCTTTTTGGACCATAAGCTAAGTTCGGTCACGCCTAAAAGTTCAGTGGTTTGCTTTAGAAAAGTTGCCACTTAGTTTGCATTGGTGCGGGCCTGTGGCTTGACCTTCAAACCAGACCAGCCCACGAAATGGGAGTTCCTCAAACGTTCATCAGAACCAACTAAAACCCGATATATAATAGAACCCATCTTGCCTTTTATTGGCCATTAGTCAAAGAGAAAGGAAGAATATTATTGTATGTCCAAGTACATGAATGTCACTGTGGTAAAGTGTAAACTCCCAGATTTTCTCTCCTTCCATCCACTTGGTTTCTGGAGATAATAAAGCTTTATGTTGTTGAATCTGCATAAACAGTGCCGTGGTTCTAATTTGCTTCATAAATTACTATATCAGCTTTACTTCGATGAGTCAACAACTTGTAGAATAGCCTAAGACGCCCTTGTTAAATATGGGAAATTAGGTGGTTGGAGCATGCAGCCACCGTATTATAATTGAAGATCAACCTTCTTTGACTGACATAAATTCCGTAATATTTATTTTTAGAGTCTTATTAAATGAGGGCCTTGGAAAAGTAGCTCTTAGTTTAAGCATGCCCTGCTTGGAAGGTTACAATCAGATGGTGGGTGCTCATGAATATGATAATATGTCATTTTTATTGATTTAAGAACATGCAGAAAGCAGGCAGTAGTGATGGTTATCAATTCTATATTCACCAGATTATCTGTTTCGAAGGTAGGTGGCCAACAGACATGTTCAATACAGCCAACCCTAGCAAGTTGAAACACTTGTGCATCCAAATGAAAATATGTGGAATAACAGAACTTTTGCGTACACGTCCCTATTAGCTAGAAAGACATATCTTTTCTGTAATTAGTGCATCCAAAGAACACAGGTACAGAATTTAAATCGGCAACGAGAAGAAAAATGCCACCAGGTAGGTTTGCAAAGCTTGAGTTGGCAGTAATTGGCTCAGGCAGGCTAGGTTACATACACCAAAGGTCATATTTGGCTGCAAATAAAGAAGTGCTAGTGAATTATTTTTCATCAAATCAATATCAAAATTGCTGAGCTTTTAATCTGAACTCGACCAGGTAAAATAAATGGAATTCAGACTGAAGCAGACCTTGCAAGTGGCAATATTTCCGCATCCGCAAACTATATGACCTCTCGAGACATCTACAGCAGCTGGGGCTCCCCCGCCACCACTCCTCTGAAATGTGCATATGAAAATTGTTCACGGCTATCTAACTGGGTTTGCTTTCTTCATGTAATTTTACAGATTACAATGATAAAGTGAAGTGTACGTACCTTATAAAAATCAACTGCAATGAAGTTAGGCCACCGTTTACCCGCAGCCTGATAACATGTGTTCATCGTATCCATCAAGGGAGCAGAATTATGCTTGCAGGCTTGTGTAACATCTGTCCTGTCGGGAAAATAGTTTACTAAAACTAGTGACCTTGATGTTGCGACCGAGGCAGGCGATTCTGCGCGGTTTGGACATGAACCAGCAATCATTCCACCATCTTCACCTGCAATCTCCCCACCCATAAATGTTAATTTGTTCTCACTAGCCAGTGAATTGTTCCAAATTCAGGAAAATAATAGGACTCAGATTGGATTTCCACAACATATCTCCATTGATAGGCAATTCCTTCAGAGGCCTCCGCAGCAGACTTTGAAGTGAAAACCACTAGATGCAGTTTCCTCCGAAGGAGTGTCACAACCAGATGTCATTCTGGAAGTCGTACATATCAAGCATCAATTAATCCTCTAATGCCATTCTGCAAGAGAAAACCACTTTTAAGTATACGTTAATTAAAAAAGAAAAAGCCACGCATGAACAACTGCATAATAGACCAGATCCATGGAGATAAAGAAAATATTGGCATTAGTCAAGCGATTGTGATCTAACAAACTAAAACACCTCCTTACTATAATGTTCCTCAGCGGCTTCGACTATCCAATTAACGAGCCACAGTAATTCGAAAATCTTTAGTTATATGATCATCAAAAATAAATGTGAGCCACACAATTCTTTTACTTTTCAATTCCTGTTATACTAGCCACCAAAAAGATTAGGAACATATTACAAAGAGTTCTTGGTTTAATTACTCAATCATCTGTTTCATAACACATCTGCCAGACAATTATACCTATGGGCAACTGTTGCAAAACACGGTGGCCGAATGCAAAGCACCATCAACATTATTATTTCATCCCCCAGGCTAAGTTTTTATTTTAGGTCATGACCTAACTGAGATTCCTCTGCTTTTTATTAGCAAAAAACAAGCATGTTACTGCAGGCTTAAGTAAAGAGAAATAATTAAACGGTTAGCTTGAGGTTTCTTTTTTTTAATTTTATTATTTAACTTGATTGAGGGAGTTATATTTTATATTTTATTTTAATTTATTTTTTATTGAGTTATTCTAGTTTTATAACTCAAGTTGCAAGTTTGGTAGATTAATCCCAGTTAACCCTAATTATTTTTTGGATCTTTTTTTTTAATTAATTTTTTTTATTTTATCCTTTAATAATGAATTTATTAAAAATTAAACTTCATAATTTGTTTTGATTTGTTTAGTATAGAACTATCATGATCTCATGAAATGACATATAAATTGATTTAATATCTTATTGGCATATTATTTATAAAAAAATATCATTTTAAATATTTATTTTGAATCAAATTATATTTTTATTGTTCATTCAAATTATTTTTAAACCTGTCAAGATAATCGGGTGATATCAAATCAATCCAATTAATTTTTTTTTCTACTGGAAAAACGCACTAACAATATCAAAACATTTTGTTTCACCTTAAAAAAGAAATTGATCCTGCGGGCAAATAATCTATCATAATCAAATTGAATGATTTGTATGGGTGTGAATATATACATCATTTTGTTTCTAGTTTTTCCAGCCCTGATCAAAAGACTACATTACCCATGTAGTATTCTTTAACATTCCAATTCATATAAGGGCATAATGGACTTCTGACCAAGATATATAAAAGCTTCACAGCATTCGTACGCAAGCATCAATTTCACCAAGGAAAATGTTATGAAAAGCAAAACATGTTCCATGTAAAGACTTGTTTTTTCTCAAAGCTTTCTCAGAAGCCAAAGCCAAACAGAGATCAGGGAAAGAAACTTGTATACATTAAGCTGACTAGTAACCGTGTCTTGCTGTTCGTGGGAGCTAGAATAATGGACCCTGTTGCAGACAGATCTCCCATGGCAGACGAATTGTGGGTTGTTAGTCAAGCATGCTCATTAAAGGGCAATCCATTCACCTAATGGAACCAAACACAAAAACATAAGCTAATGCCACAATTCCCTTTTCTTTTGATATTTAATGCCACAGCAATAAGAACAAAACTGCACATTTACGTGTCTAATGCAGATGCAAAGTTCATATTTGATTTGGGAATGGATTAATTTGAACCGACCTTTGAAGTAGGAATTATAGGTTGGATTCCTGTGCGTGGAGGCCTTAGATTTCCATTTGCTACACAAGTTTCACAGTGTAGACCTGAGTCGCAGTTTCTGTCTAATACACATATCTGTCCCTCTTGATCAGAATTAGAGCGAGTAAACATTGTTTAGGAATTAAAAGATTAATGGAAAAGGATCGAGAGATTTTAAAGAAAGCCCGCCTTGAGAGCAGTAAAGAAAGTGAGAAGAAAAGCAATGAAGATGGTTCTCTGTGATTGAAAGTGGAGAGTTAGTATCCATGAAAGCAGAGCAGAACAATATTAGAAGGAAAAGAAAGCAGTAACTACTTGCCTAGAGATTGTTTTAATACTGTTTCTTTGATGATTATAGAAACAAATCATAAATTTTTAATTATTTAAAATCCTTTATTATTTAATGTAATAATTGATTTTCTTGATAAAGAGAGATTGATATCTTGAGGGGGAAGTGTGTTTCGGAGTCAACAATTAGTCCTAGGCCTGGGAAAAAAAACACTCTGGCCCAATTAACTATTTTGAATTATCAAACAGATTAACCATTATAATTTACTAGGAAGTCGGCATGCTAAGCGCATACTTAACAAAACATTTAGTAAATTTAGTATTGTTTATCTTATAAATGCAGCTTTCTGGCACGTTAATCCACTCTCTGTTTGTTTTTCTCAGGGTGCTTGAAATTTGAATATTGAAGGTTTGCCCCGGCGTTCATAAGTTGCTATAAGCAACAAGGACTTCTCAATTACTGAAACACAAGATGACAAAGGTGTCTCTCAAGAAATTACAATCATTCTGATTTCTGAGAATAATGCTTGCTTTACAGAATACCATACAAATCCATAATAGATTTCTCAAATAATTGCATGTGAAAACAACAATCTGCTGTCTCTCTTTACACATTGCCAAAGAGTCCTTAACGTGCAGTCCACATCCATATATTAACTCTACACCGTGGTCTTTTTTCGTGCTGAGCCAATCCCTGTCACATGATTTTTTCTCTCTCTCTCAATTTCCCCCCCTGTTTGTACGATTGGACTTCAGAGGGAACAAAAGCTAAGCAAATTCTTAATGGTCCTCTGCTTTTGTATTGTACTAATGTCTCATTACCAGGCAGTTTGATGCAGTTTTTGATGCACGTATTGGGCATGCTCATGGGCTTGAAGCTTCGACACTGAACCTTGACAGATGAGAAGGAGGGGGGGACGGGCTCTTAAAAGTGGTGGCAGTTAAGGTTAGATTAGAGGGCAGGCACCGAAAGCCGATCATTAATGACCACTGCGTCATCTGACCATTAAGTGACCCAACTGAGAAACGAGGACTGTCCAGGAAAACAAGAGGATGGGCTAGACAGCTTTACCCATCTTGCCATTCCCAGAACAAATCAAGCAGTAAAGCAGGCCATTATGGGCCCAGGTAGCATCTGAGGAAACAAATGGGAACCCACCACGATGTCAGGAGATACGAGGATAGAAGAAAACGAGCATGAAAAAGCTTAGAGAAACTGAAGTACATTGCAGTTTACCTGCTTGTAGAATTAATTCCCTGCATAGCATGCGTAACCCTAAATAATCTAATTTTCAATTGTAGTTTGGAGAAATATTCATGATCTTTTTTTTATTTTATTTTGTTCGTTGGAGCTGGCTCAATCATTAGACATTGGATTTGTATACCATGTGTAGAGCCCTCTGTCCTGCATATATATATATAAAAGAGAGGAACGCAATAAAAGAGTTGTATAAAATACAGGGACTAAATATAATTTTTACTAGCTTTTCATAAATGACAAGAGAAATGCTCCTGTTTATTTCTTTTCTGGAAATTATTTTAGATGCATTTATTTATTACCACTGATAGGGTTTTTAAGAAAACAATAATTGAAGGTACGATGATGAATTTAATGCTGGGCTGGTGTGTGACGAGAGTTGCATGGCAAAATTTGCAAAACCAAACCAATAATGAACCATGGACCCATCTTCACGAGGTTAGCTAAGACTTGACATTTATCCAGCCGAGAGAAGGAGTAAGTTCGAGACCTCCAGCACTGTCGACTGATAAAAAAAAAAAAAGATTCAGGTAAGTGCATTGAGAATGTTTCAGCACTTGTGCAAACACAGTTGTCCTCCGAATCAAATTACCCTTTCACTTCACGCAATTAGATAGAGTGCAGAAACAATTATGCTCTAATCACCCGATTCAAAGGTGGAATGCACTAAGATTCTCGGCGTGGATTACAAGGGTTAAAAAGTAGAAAGAGCACTCACGAGTCATAACCCAAAAGCTTTCCTACCAAAACAAAAATGTCACTCCCTTTCAAGAAAACAATGGTCCTAACTTGTGGCGTCGTTATCAACAGATGCTTGCAATATCCATGTGGGCTTGCAATTTAGTAATGGCGATTTTCTTATTACTATTATTGCAGGAGAGATTAGCTGCCATTTTGTCCATATTGGAGATTTATATATATAATTCCAAAGAGACCAGTGCCCATTGCCCCATTACCGAAGAGGCAGACATGGCTTTGGGCTATTGCCCGTTGCTGCCTGCTCCTCCGTGCTCGTTCTTGCGAGAAGAAATTGTGGGTCCTTTTGAGCTTCCTAGTTTGACGAGTCTCCATTTACATGATACTCCACGTGCTGCCAGGTCTATCTTAAGAGACATGGTGATGATTTATTTTTCAAAATCTCCAGGTGGTAGTGTTTGTTTTAGTGGCTGGATTATGATTTTAAAAACAATTATTAATTTTTATGTTTTTTTATTGATTTGATATATATTAAAAAACAATACGATTCAAAACACGTATCCAAAAGGACAAACAACCCATGGCTCTGGGCTTGGGAGACCGGGTGTGAAAGGGGAACATACCAAGAAAATGAACTGCTACTATTGGCAAGGCTGCCAAGAGAAAAGCCGAGGAAAACAATATCTCCCTTCAATCTCACTTTACACCCGTTCCAATTGAACTACGTTTCTCATGGTCCAAACAAACAATCACACAGTGATGACAAAAACAATAAAAGCAGCTTAATTTATACCCAACATCCAATACCTGCCATTTCATCGCTCGCTCGCTGGTGACTGGACCCTGGTGAAACCACTAACCACTTTAGACCCAGAACCAGAAGTGAACAGTCTGACCATGGAGGCGTGGACCCACTTCTTGTTTATGTGCATTACATTTAGAAATTAGACTTTTCCATTTCCGATATGGTCAAAAGCCACAATTACTCCACTGTACGCACACACTAGTCTCTCTCTGAGACCTCACTCAGTCCTCCCTCCACCGTGAATGAACAGTTTAGTCCCTTAAAATGTACTCACATACCATACCCCGCTTCTGTATTTGACGGCCGCCTTCTATTTCTCTCTCTCTAGCCCCGAAGTTTCCTTCTTGGGTCTTGAATATGGTGGTGTATAGACATGCCTTGTTGGTGTTGGGTTTACTTGCATTTATTGCAAAGCAGCTGCCTTCAACGACGGCAGGTTATTACCTTTTAAGTAATATTTCTTTTCTGTTTTAGAAAGATGGAGGCTTTGATATGTATGTAAGAAAGGAAGTTACTTGCATTTTATTGATTGTTTTTTTCTTTATGGTTTGGAATTATTTTGTGAGAAAAGGGTGGATTCTTGGAAGAGAGTTTTGGTTTTTAGCTTGAATTCTTTGAGTTGTTATTGGTTTTGTTAGTTTGTTGTTGCTTTGTTTTGGCATTAATGAGCATTTGCAATGTGTTTAATTCTTGGGACTTCTGGAATTTCATGACCAATTTTGATTGTAACTGGGTTAGTACTATTTACCATATAACAGCTATAGTGTCACAATGCCATAAAATTTAGAGATTGTCTACTTTAATGTACCAAAAAGGAAATATATTTGTCATGTTAGTATAGAAATTGGTGAAATTTGTAGCTTCCAAGTGAACAATCAGAAGTCTATGTTTTGGGTGATGAATTTTTTGTGAAAAATGGTTTGTTTGATTGATAATAACACCTGTTACTTCTGCAGATTGCCCCTTGGATTTGAGTGGATCAAACTTTACCTTAGCAGCCGCTGTGTGCTCCGATAAAGATAAAAGAGGACAATGTTGCCGCTATATTAATGCATTTATAGCGATTTCCATTGCTCGCTATGCAAATACAACTAGCAACTTAGGGGTTGCCTCGAATGTATCTGATATATGTCTTCGCTCCATTTCTCAAACCATGCAACTGTATGGAGTTCCAAGTAATGCAACAATTTTTTGTGGGCTTGGGACGAAAATTCCAGTGAATTATGAGTGCGGGGGTCGAACAACTATCACTCAGATGTTGGAGTCTCCGAAATTTGTGAGTGTCGCACAAAATTGCAGACTGCCACTTTCATTAAGAAGTGATTGCAAGAGGTGTTTAAATGCTGGCATTATATACCTTCATCATCTGGTGGGAACAGATAATAATGTGACATTGAGTACCTGCCGTGATGCAGCTTTCACTGCCCTTGCAAGCCAATTTGATGATGCTTCGGCTGTTGAAATTGCAAGCTGTTTCTTCGGAGTTCAAGGGCTCAACACCCCTTCAGGTATGAGTATTCTGTTTCTTGTATTTACTGATTTCTAGTTTGCGTTGAGTATGTGTGGTGCTAGTTGTATATTCTTGTGTTTATTTTACATTTTGAAATTTGAATCTATATTGCTTTTTATGAAATTAAGATAATGGCTTAAATAATTGAAGTAGAAGTTCAAATATTGACGGCGATTGGTGTTAGTTTGATAGTTTCAACAATTGGTTTGCTTTGGGAACAAACTTCCCATAAAAGGGTAAATGGACCGAGTTTAATGCATTTATTTTAAGAAGAACTAGGATGCATAGAGATTAACCCTGGAAAAGGCTTAACTTTTTTCCCAATATATTGTCTCAGTCAGACCCTTCCCTCCATTAATTGTCATGTTTATCACCTTTTAAACACAGGATATTATATATTTACTATGATTTGACTGTAGTTTCTTGGCCAGAGTGCTTTTATCTGAACTGTCTCACATCATGGGAAGTCACTCCATTTGTAGTTGTTGTTCTATGTTCTGTTATCCAACCATTTAACTCACTTTTTATTTGTGTTTCAGAGCCACCTCCATCTTCAGTCACTCCTGAAGCCCCTCCAAGTCCATTGACAGCTGCTGGTCCCAGCCAAGTTATGCTGGGACTACCCCTAAAATCAACTCACCACCCATACCATTTGACATTAGTTCCAATTGTTGGCATTGCGGTCACAACAGTTGCCTTTGTGATGCTGATAGTCTTGATAGTTCTTATTCGTAGGAAAAGCAGAGAACTAGAGGAATCTGAGAATATAGATAAGATCTTTCCAAGATCCATCCCTCCTCCTAGGCCTACACGGAAATTTCAAGAAGGTCTGGCTCTGGGTTTTCCTGGTTATGTGCTTTCTTCATGCTGGGCTGCATTAAAATTGCCTTTTTTATTTAGTTCATAACTTCGGGTTGTTTGGGTGGGGCTGGTTATCATCTGCAGGGCCTGCATCAATGTTACAAAAATTCAGCTATAAGGAGACAATGAAGGCAACAGATAACTTCAATACAATTGTTGGACAGGGAGGATTTGGAACTGTATACAAAGCTGAATTTAGTGATGGCTTAGTGGCAGCAGTGAAGCGGATGAACAAGGTTTCAGAGCAGGTAGAAGAGGAGTTCTGCAGAGAGATAGAACTACTTGCTAGGTTGCACCACCGCCATCTTGTTGCTCTAAGAGGCTTTTGCATAAAAAAGAATGAGAGGTAGTTTAATTCTGCATGCACGTAATTATGATTGGCCCCATCTTATCTTACAAATAAAACCAAGACTCAATGAGTGTTTCCCTATTGCCTATTTAAATGTTTGTATGCTCTCTCTTAATGAAAGCGGCCTTGCAAATTTTCTTGTTACTAAATGTTGTCTAACAATTAACAAGTTGATAATTGAGGTCTTTTCAATGTGATGTGCTCAATGTGTGCCATGGCTACTTTTGCATGAGTTTAATATACTGAACATGAGGGTAAAAATATTTGCAAGGTTTCTGCCTAAATCTTATTCTAATCATCTGGCTTTGTGGGTTTATTTCTACTGTAACAGCAAAATCAAATATTCTTTGTTTGTTTAATGGCAGGTTCCTCATGTACGAGTATATGGCAAATGGAAGCTTAAAGGATCATCTTCATTGTACGTTTCTTTATTTTCGCCGCCCATTTTGCAAGGCCACTTGACATGGTGCATTACTCTTCGTTTTCATTTTATATTTCTTTGGAAAACAATTCTGTAGTGATGCACACAAGATAAATATCTCTCTTTGATGCGAATGTACACATGCGATTCATGCCTCTATTTAACAAAAAAAAATTTCTCCAGCTGATTTATGGATTCAAATTCTGTTGGTTATACAAATGAGTGTTTTCTTATGTTGGTGAGAATCTCTTATTTGATGGCCTTGTGTTCTGAATAGATTTGACATCCTGTTTTCAGCCTCTGGAAGTCCTCTGAGTTGGCAGACCAGAATGCAGATTGCTATTGACGTGGCTAATGCTTTGGTAATGAACAGAAACAGCATCTTGCCTTAGGGACAGATTTGTTTTGTTTCAGGCTTTTGGCTCATTTACATGAATTATTTTTCCCTACTCGTTTCTTTTCTTACTTGCAGGAGTATCTCCACTTTTATTGTGATCCACCTCTGTGCCACAGGGACATAAAATCAAGCAACATTTTACTAGATGAAAATTTTGTTGCTAAGGTAGTGGATTGACTTACCACCATGTAGCTTTTGCAATTTTTTTTCTTTCATGGCCTTTTTTGTATTTCTCAATTATCCACTGAAAATGATATTACTTGTAATAAAACCCAATTATTTCAAAACATTTGAATGTCTCACCAAAAATCTTGATGGAATGATTTTGCCTTGCAAGAACGACTCCTGCAAAACCATACACGTCACTGGTTTATCTTTTACAGTATCTCCTTCACACCAATTTTATTTTCCAGGTTTTTATTTTCCAGGTTGCAGATTTTGGCCTAGCCCATGCTTCAAAGGATGGTTCTATATGCTTTGAACCAGTAAATACCGATATCCGTGGAACTCCAGGTTCGGGAATAAAATATTTGTGTTCTAACATTAAATATCTACATGTTTCACTGTACTAAGAGGCCTGAATATGCAATGATTTTCAGGTTACATGGATCCTGAGTATGTGGTCACTCAAGAGCTTACCAAGAAAAGTGATATATATAGCTATGGTGTGGTACTGCTTGAGATAGTGACTGCAAGAAGAGCAATACAGGAGAGCAGGAATTTGGTGGAGTGGTCTCAAATATTCATGGCATCAGATTCAAGACTACCTGAGTTAGTGGATCCACGCATCAGGGATTCCTTTGACATGGACCAGCTTCAGACTATTGTGACTATTGTTAGATGGTGCACACAGAGGGAAGGCCGGGCAAGGCCTTCGATCAAACAAGTCCTTAGACTTTTGTATGAGAGTTCAGACCCAATGCATAGCGGGTTTGTGCGGGCTGTGGAAGATGAAGAGTGTGAAGGAAGTGAAGGACGAGGAAGAACGAGCAGGGGAAAATCACACAAGAGTGATGCTATTTTTCACAGTGGGGATGGAAGATATCTTGCTTCCTCTTCAAGCACATCGAGGTCGTATTGTAGTAGAAGCTTTTTACTTGAAACTGGCTCTCCACAATCTCCCTCCAATATTCTCTCTGTTTGAGGCTATAATTTGTAATCGTGTGCCTCAACCACCAATCATGGTATGCTAGACAGCTGGAGCACTTCTATCAGTCTTGGTCATCATGTTTGCTTATCTTTGCTGAGTTTAAAATTTCATTCCGTTGAGCTTGTCAATGTCTTTTGAGAATACATATCACCAGGTAGATAGAAAAGCCAATTGTAAAAGTAGTCATTATACATCCATTTCTTTAGTTGATGTTTTAAGTTTCTGGAAGAATTGAACCTGGAAAATATATAAATTTCCTCTTTCATTAGCGATGAACAAATCTTTGATTATGCAACCATTAACATGGATTGTGTGGATTGCTGAGTCAATGGTACAACCCAGTGAAAGGTTTTAACTTTTAATACATGAAGACGGGATTCTCCATCAAAATAGAGTTGCCAATGCTTTCTATTGGGATTGGAACACAGAAACTTTATTGCCCACCTGGAAATCTCAACCTCTTGTGTAATTGAAACGTGCCACACAACTCACAAGGACACTAAAATTTTGATCCACCTGAACAACCCTTCTCAATGTGAAGGGAAAAAGCTAGGAACGGGTAGTAAGGATCAAAATCTAGCACCACTACTCCACTAGAAGCTCACGCATCTCTATCTCATAAAGAACCTCGTTTCTTGACTACCCTGGCAGAAACATCACCAAAAGGTGGATATCTAGAACAAGAGGATCCCACTGAAGTGGTGTGTTTCTAAGATCAACTCCTGTTATAATGTAGAGCACTTCAAAGGCTCATATTTTCCGTTTTGGTAGGCTGCCGAACTTTGAATTTTTGCAACGACTTGTCTTGTATTTGATCATTACAGGGGGGACTTGGAACTTCGGATACACTACAAAGATTTGAATGAATTGGATGACTAGAAAATTGCATGCTGTCGAAACTCTTCTGTTCTTTTTTTCCTTTTCTTTTTTTATTGCAACGACAGTTTAGCTTTTTCTAGTAGCATTTCAACGTGCCTATGCTTCCACGGAGACGACGATAGTAATTTCCAACTCCAAAAGTTGAACATGAAGACGGTGGTTGACATGACTCCCAATCATGGAACCAATTACTATGTTTCCTTTGGAAAATCCAGCCCGAAAGAAAAGACAAAATCTATCATCTGCGATTATTGGCTGACGTTTAGATGATCAAAACAATGCTAATCTTGTAGACCTGCCGGCGTAGTAAATATCAAGACCAATCCGCAAGTTGTATTTTCTTTCTATACTTTGTCCGTAGCCGCTTCTGAGATTGTCGTAGAATCAGATGTAACCTATGCCTGGGCCATGGATCAGCTTATGAGTGTATATATATGAGATTCTTAGAATGTTCAGCACTTCAGTTCCCACCTTCAGTAGTTAATGATCCTAACAATGGGTCATTTTACTCCTCCCAAACTTCTCCTTGCTCTCTGCCTTCTTTTCCCAATTGCCGCATCATTTTCCACATCAAATGACCGAAAAACCTACATTATCCATATGGACAAGACCGGGATGCCATCTACCTTCTCCACCCAGCATGATTGGTACGTGTCAACACTGTCATCCCTGTCATCGGCAGATGACATTCCGCCTATCCATCTATACTCTTACAAGCATGTCATGGATGGGTTCAGCGCTGTGTTGTCCCAAACCCACCTTGACCAACTGGAGAGTTTGCCTGGTCATGTTGCTACCTTCCCAGAATCAATAGGCCATCTTCACACCACCCATACCCCAAAGTTTCTGGGCCTAAACAAACGTGCTGGAGCATGGCCAGCTGGCAAGTTTGGTGATGATGTGATTATTGGCGTTCTTGATACTGGAATTTGGCCTGAAAGTGAGAGCTTCAATGATAAAAACATGCCGCCAGTTCCGCAGCGATGGCGTGGCATCTGCGAAACAGGAACAGAATTTAACACCTCTCATTGCAACAAAAAACTTATTGGTGCACGCAAGTTCAGCCAAGGCATGAAGCAAGTAGGGTTGAATATATCAAGTACAGATGACTATGATTCTCCAAGGGATTACATGGGCCACGGAAGCCACACGTCTTCAACAGCAGGTGGCAGTCCGGTGCAACATGCTGATTATTTCGGTTATGCAAAAGGGACAGCAACAGGAATGGCACCATTGGCCAGAATTGCCATGTACAAGGTGATTTTCTATAGTGGCGATAGTGACGGTTATGATGCTGCAGCAACAGATACACTTGCTGGCATGGATCAAGCCATAGAAGATGGTGTGGACATCATGTCATTGTCTTTGGGATTCTTTGAGACACCATTCTATGAGAATCCAATAGCCATTGGAGCATTTGCAGCCTTGAAGAAAGGGATATTTGTTACATGTTCTGCTGGAAATTCAGGGCCTCATGGATACACCATGCTCAATGGAGCTCCTTGGCTCACCACCATTGGTGCCGGAACCATTGACCGACAGTTTGGAGCTGAAGTCACACTGGGAAATGGCTCCATTATCGTCACTGGAACATCTATTTATCCTGAGAATTTGTTTATTTCCCGAGTTCCTGTATACTTCGGACTTGGAAATCGAAGCAAAGAAGTTTGTGATTGGAACTCCTTGGACCCCAAAGATGTTGCAGGCAAGTTCCTCTTCTGTGACTATGATGATGAGTCATCACAGTTTCGACAGATGTCTGAAAATGACCGATATGGGCTAGACATTGCTGGAGCTACTGGGGCTATCTTCAGTGAAGACGATGCAGAATTTCTCCACCCAGACTACTTCTACATGCCGATTGTGATAGTGAGCACAAAAGACGGAAACTTGCTCAAGAACTATATCATGAATACCACAAACGCAACAGTTAGTGTAAAGTTCGGGTTAACATTGCTAGGTACTAAGCCAGCTCCGAAAGTGGCATATTTTTCTTCTCGAGGACCTGATCGAAGATCCCCGTGGACTCTGAAACCTGACATTCTGGCTCCTGGTTATCATATTCTGGCTGCTTGGGTTCCTAATAGAGGATTTGCACCAATTCGTGAAGACGATTATTTGCTCACAGATTACGCTCTTGTTTCTGGCACATCAATGTCATGCCCCCATGTAGCTGGGATAGCTGCACTGCTTAAAGCTGCCCACCGTGATTGGAGTCCTGCTGCCATCCGATCAGCACTGATGACAACTGCTGATGTCATGGACAACGCAAATGGTAGAATCATTGATATGACCACTGAAGTTGCTGGGACACCCCTTGATTTTGGAGCGGGGCATGTCAATCCCAACAAGGCAATGGACCCTGGCCTAGTGTACGATATAGTGGCAGAGGATTACATTAACTACCTGTGTGCGATGAATTATACAAGCCAACAGGTTCAAATCATCACAGGGACTTCAAATCTTACTTGTCAATATGCTAGCCTGGATCTTAACTATCCTTCTTTCCTTGTTCTCTTGAACAACACTAATACGAGCACCACTACCTTCAAGAGGGTGTTGACAAATGTAGCAGATAATAGCTCTGTCTATCGTGCGGTGATCTCAGCTCCCCAGGGTATGAAAGCTCTAGTCCAACCAACAACACTTACATTTTCAGGAAAAAACAGCAAAGCTGAGTTTAATATGACCGTGGAGATCGATTTGGAAGCTGCTAGTGTTACTCCACAGAGCGATTATTTTGGGAATTACGGCTTTTTGAGCTGGTATGAGGTCAATGGAAGACATGTCGTTAGGAGTCCCGTTGTCTCTGCAATTGCATCCCCTAAGACTTGAATCGCCTGCTCTCGGCACATCTAATTTGAGAATCCTTTTCAGTTTTTAGCCTAAGATCATTTCACCAAATAAAATGATAACATAGCATGTCTGCCTAAGTGTAGCCTCTCCACAATTCCAAAAGGATTGGCCTGAAAATACTCCTCCAAGGACACTTTACAAATTTTATTCTGCTGGTTGTTTTTCAGCAAACCGAAGGTATTAAATTGTTCAAGGGCACAAGTAAATCATGCTTTTTTGGTTTGAGAAAGCTTCTATACCACTTTTTCCCTTTTTTGAATCACTGTAATTTATGAGAGGGTATCGTTCGACGCCACCATTTAAAAGTTCTGGCTTGAAATCACAGCGGTGTAGGTTCCGAGTCTTAAGAATACCCACTCCATACAAAAATGCTAAAAGCAGAAGTATCTTCACTTTGATAGATTAGTAAGATCAATCATCCATTAGCTACCGTGTAATACAAGAGTGAGTAGGAGAGAAAACATTTATAAAGTGCCTGGGCACGAAACTGTTAATTTACGTACAGATCTCACATCAGTAATTTTATCAGTTACAACAATGAGGCAAAGGCATACGTGGAAATTTAAAAATTTACACTCAAATCCATGCAGGACACATAATTATAAAAGAACAAATGTGATCCAGCCTTTTCCTCCATCTTTTATGAAATATACGGCAGAAAAATGAAAAAAAAGAACTATGAGAGAGCATGCAATGATAAGCATGCCTCAACTATCTGTTCTACGTAAAGTGAACACGCTACAAGACAAGCAACTCTAAACTCTTCTAGCCATCAACTGCAGCCAGGAATTTCTTCTTGCTTGCTGGTTCTTCGTGCAAGACCACGACATCTCTCACCTTGTCCAAAAGCTGCTCTAGCTGATCCACACCAAAACTTTGATAGTCCAATGGTTTCTTGTATCGTTGCTGGTATATTGCCTCAAAACAACCCAAGAAAATCCAAGAAGAATAGCTCACTAGAATCTCCTGCAACTCAAACTTGAACTGCTCGAGGTTAGGGTCATCAACTTCATATCGAGCTGGTGTTCCCAAATTAGTCTTCTCTTGTTTCCTCCTGTTCTCCTGTTTCTTATTTACCATTCTTTCTTCATCTGAGAGCTCATCTGAAGAGCCACCACCTGTCACAATGTCCAAACTCTCGTCCTGAGGCCCCTTTCCTGTCTTATCCCTCCTTGCCAGAATTATAGGAGGAGCACTTGGACCAGCTTTCCAGTTTTTAAGATAGACAAACTTCTTTTGAGCCTTTCCATCTATTGCCATTGCATCACCCATTTTCTTGAAAAGATTAACAAGCTTCAATGCCCCATACTCTGAAACACAAAGAGGCCGTCCATACATCTTCTGGTACTCAGGAGGAACTCGGGTAAGAGGCAAACATCCTCCTGAAATTTCAAGCAACTTCACTAGCTGAGCTTTCAGACTATTTATGCCCCCAGGCTGTACCCACATAGTAGAATAATAATCATCATAAGAAGCAGGACCTGCTGAAACTTCATTCAGACCAGATGGGAGACTCTGTGACCTTGAACTAGTGGGGAAACAAGGCAGACTCATCAAAGACCTACTGTTGTATTCAGATAAAGAATGTGACACTATAGAGAAATCTCTCAAGTTGTAATAGCTTTGCGAGAGCCCTCTGTATACAATTGCCTCTTCTTCATTCTGGCCATCATGGCTGTCATTTATACGGCACCCCATGGAATACCCAGCAATGTCAGCTGATCCTAGACGGGCAGGCAATAATGTCTTCAAGGGGGGTATAAAACCTTCCCCACGGGCCACACTAGGCCAGTCCCAAACAAACTTGCCTGCGTTGCACAGGGCAGATGAAACACCAACCCCAGAAGGGATAACAAGAATCACAGTATATCCACGTTGACCAAGTATGTGAAGTGCTGGAGAGAAATCCACATCCCCAGAGATAAGCATGATGGAGGAAGGTGGGGGGTTGTCAAGAGCAAAGAGAAACATGTCGACCAAAATAGCCTTGTCAGCAGCATCCTTTCTACCATTTGGAACATCAATTAGTTTAACACCCGTTCTCTGGCAGCCTTCTCTCAGTCGTCTGGGGAAGGAGTTAAAATCTCCATATGCAGAAAACATCATTACAGCTCCTTTAATTACAGGGTGCACCTGCAAAGCCATTCTGATATTGCCAGCCACATCTTCAGAGCGGACATCACTAGGGACAGGACAGTTCTCAATATCCCAAAGGATAGCTACAGGACCATCCAAAGAGGGTCGAATTTGCTGGTTCACAGAAGGCTGAGTAGCTTGCATGTTTGAATCTGCCATATGGATTCCCATCTGTTCAGGAGAATCCGAGGGAAGCATTGATGCCGATGGATTTGCATTTTCCATCACTTTTTTTTTAATGCTATTGTTATTACTTCTATGTTGTCGAAAAGTTAAAAGATTCCTGTAGATTGCCAGAGGAAGAGGATAAAAAAGTCACTAAACAACATAGGATGTCCCTTAAAACAACTAGAGTCGACATTAGAAACCCCATAGGCTATCCAAACTTAACAATAGATGTATCTGGTATTTCATGAGAAAGCTGATCAAGACTCCATATTTAGCAACTAAGCCCAAGAAATCTTAAATTGAAGATTATATTTTTAGCCTGATGTCTATCTCTCAAACTCATAAGTTCAAATCTAACTCCAAAGCCCAAATTATGTATTTCTTAGTTAAAAATAAACTGGTTGATCAATCAATAGATAGGAAAGTGGACACTCAAGTCACGGCAACAGAAAGTAAAAGCTTATAACTCCAATTGAACCTAAACTGATCATAAAAAAATACTGATAAAATATAACTGAAGTACTACGGAAAACTCTAAAAATGAAAAATTTTCAATTAATTTGATAAGAGAAACTTAATTCGTAGATGAAACTCAATTATTAAGAAATGAAAAGAAAAGGTACCTGATATTGAGGCCATAGAGCAACTCTTTCTTAAAAAATACGTTGCTATCATCAGAAACCAAAGGGAAACGGAGATCTTGTTGAAGAATAAAAGAGAAGGCCGGAGATCCGATAAATTATTATCCAAGAAAGATCAGAAGAAGATGACCATCACTCTTATTGGATTACTAATTTACAAATACAGAGAGACCTGCAGTTGAAGAAAGGAAGAAACATTATGCTTTTCCTTTTCTTTTTTCGTGGTATGTACTTTTTTTTCCCTCTTTTATGATGGGTGGGGTTGTTGCTTTTTCTGGGTAATTTTTCTTACTAAAACAAGGATTTTTAAGGTAGAACAGTGAAAGATTTTACTAGGTGTTTTTTTATTTTTTCCTTCTGGAACGTTGGAGAACTGTTCGAGAAAGAGAGTTGTCAAGATTTTGGGCTTTTAACGGAAATAATGGCTTGAGCCCGAAATCAAAGGAACAAACTCCCATTTCAAGCTCGCTCGTTAACCGACACTACTCACAAAGGTCTATACCATCAAGTGTTTCTAGATATTCTGATTATATACACGCCCTGGTTTTTTTCACCCGCACCGCTCCGCAATCAATCATGCAAAAAATTATAATTTAAAAAATAAAAATAAAATTTTAAATAATAAAAAATTAGAGAGTGTTAACAAAATTTATATTGAAATGATAAATTGAAAAAAAAAGCTTTAGCAAAAAAAAAGGGTTAAATTAAAAAAATAAAACAATATAAATTTTAATTGAATAATGAAATTGAAAATCAGTAAAACTTTAAAAAAAAATCAAAAAAATAAGGAATAAATTATATATATATATATGTGCAAATTGTAATTTAATAACTAAATTAAAAACACAAAAAACGTTCCTAAAATAGCTAAGGACAAAAATAAGTAATAAAAAACATAAAAACTAAAATTAAAAAAAAGAACAAACATGTATTTTTTTTGAAAAAGAGATAAATGAAGAAATTAAAAAAAGAACCATTGGCGATAAACCATTCATCATTCGCCCTCACATGCTACACCAGGTGGAAAAGGACGCAATGACGATTCCAAAGACAGCGGAAGATCAAGTTTGACCACATGAGGTGTCACATGTGTCATTCAAAAAGCGCAAACATCATTTACATGGTGGCGCATCATAAGCATGCACCGGCAACTTTTTAAAATTAAAAAATAAACAAAAAATATCAAAAAACCCCTCGTAACCCTATAAATTACAAATAAACTTGTGTGAAATGACAAAAACACTCCTAAACGCATACCTTATTTTTTGTTTTTTCTAAGGAAAAGACGTATTATAATTGTAGCCTAAAAAGGAAAAAAACTAAAAAAATATTTTGTCAATTGTTCTAGTTTCTTTTTATCTCGAGAGAAAAAAATATTTTTATTGTTCCAAAGCTTGTGAAAAGATGAAGAAATCATTGTTCAACAATTCTAAAATCTATTGACTTCAGGGTAAAAATATATTTTTATTGTTTCAAAAAAAAATGAAACAAAAATTCAGATACCCCCAAACAATCTTTTAACAATCAATAGGTCAATGGAAAAACTAAATGACCGCCATAACTAAGTCTCTCATTTTTTTTTCTATTCAATGCCAAAATTGTTACTTTACTATAGTGATTTACAATAATAGGTGTATGTTGCTCCGATAAAATGGTCACCATATATATATATATGTGTGTGTGTGTGTGTTCGTTGAGATATGTATATACCGTAATTTATTAAAAAAGATATATATATATATATATATATACATATGTCTTTTTATTATTTAATATACATGTACATACTTCAAATATATATACTAACTATTTTTTTTAATAATAAATAATAGTATATGATAAATATTTATATAGATTTCTGAAACCTGATAAATAGTTTATAAATATCTAAATTTTTTATCTGATAAATAATAAATAATATACAAATATCAAGAAGTTGTGCCTCCATATACTCATTATCATTGTTACGTATCAACATGCTTTTCATTTTATTTATTTTTTTACCTTGGACTTGATTGGAAACTAATTTAGTTAAAATTGTTTAGGAAATGAAATTTTAAAAGACAAAAGACCAAAATGAAAAAAGTGGAGGAAATTGGTGTTTTTTTTAACCTTTTGGTAAAATATTTTATTATACCTTTTGAATTATAAAAATTAGGTCCTTTCAATTTTTAAAATTAAAAAAAAAAAAATTTTGGTCAAAGACCTTATTTCCCTTATTTTTTTCAATCCTTAGTTCGAATAAAAAAGTAAAAATACATCATTAACACATATTTCAACTATTAAAAAAATTGATTTTAGTGTCAAAAAATATAATTTGACGTGGGGAGTTTCGCTTAAGAGTTTTTTCACCTTCAAGTTGCCTTAAAAAACATATTAATAAGATTTTTTCTTTCGAGTTAATTCAAGTTTTATGTATGATTTTTTAAGACGATGAATGAGTTTATTAAAGTATCTAGAGTATTTTTTTTAATATTTAAAATATTAAAGAACGGATTGAAAAATAGATTTGTATAACAAAAAAAAAAAAACATATCCCTTTACTTTTCATCCACCATTGCAGCTGGAATTTAAAGAGAATAAGCAACGTATCGTATGCATATTTTTTTTCAAAAAAATAAAGGTGACAATAAATCACCGACTCTCTAAAAAAAAAACTTAGTTAGCCGAAGCATGCAGGCATAAGCCATAAAAGAATCCACACTACTGGTTTTTTTAAGCCCAAACACACTGAGCCACCTAGACCAAGTCATAGTGCTTATGCTTTTTTTTTTTTCATTGATTTTTTGTTTTTTTCCTTTCAATTTTCTCATTTAATTTTTAAATAACATTTTTTTCATGATGTTTTTTTATAGAGTATTATTTAATTTAGTATATGTTTTTCTTATTTCTTAATATGATATATTTTTAACCCTTTAAAATTATAAAAAAAAATAATAAATCATTTTTTCATTTGTTTTTTTTTTAATCTAAAAAAAATAAAACCTCCTTTTGTTATCATTTTTTTTTAAAAAAAAACAAGGCTATTTTTTATTTCAAGTCACCCTTATTTTTTTTTTTTTCAAGAAAAAAATTTGGTTATCAACATAAAAATAACCATGCACCTAGCTGACAAATAATTAATTGAAAAATAAGAACAGTAATTTTAGAAATAAAAAATTATTAAATTCAGAGAGATTTATGACACAATTTATAAATTTAGCAAATTAACTCTAATTATCTCAGGGTTTTTTTTTTTGTCTTTTTTAAATTTAATATTTTTAATTTCATCGAAGCCTGTATATTCTTCTTCTTGCTGAAAAAAAATATTTGATCCAAGGAAAAACATGAATCAAATAGCTATTTCTATCTAGGCATCAACGTTGAAACAAAACCAGAACCACGGTAAATAGCATGGAGTGGAAAGGCATGCAAGCATTTCTTTCATATAGGGAAGCAAAGTTCGAATCCCATAAAATTTCCAATCCATCTCCAGCAGATCATAAAGAACAGATCTGCCAAGCCGCCAGAACAGTTTTAAGCTCAAAATATAGTCAAATCCTTGATGTTTCCATAGACATTAAACCCCCAGATACACAGTATGGGCAAGAAAAAAACCAATGACATATTCACAGCAGGTAGGGTAGCAGCAGATTCTCAACCAAGAAAAGGTGAGACAAAGTCCACCACCATAAGTCCAAAAGTGATAACCAGCAAGGGTAAATTTTATAACACTATTCACACATGTCACTCGATGACTGAAAAAGCAATTCAAGAACACCAGGCATTATGATACCTTACCAAACACAACTGATTGACTGTACCGCATGTTCAAGTCATGCACTGAACCAAGTTTAAGACTGCATAATTCTCTCAACTGCAGCAATATAGAATTCCTTCGGCATGGTACCGACCACCGACTCTCGCTTCTCTCCGTTCTTGAAAAGTAGAACAACTGGTACCGCCTTAATTTCATAGTCCTCAGCAATTTGCAGGTCATTGTCTGTGTTAAGCACAAAGCATTTGAGTTTCCCATCATACTCTGCTGCAATCTCATCAATTACTCGATGAACCATCCTGCAAGGCCCACACCAACTTGCATAGAATTCAACAAGAACAGGAATATCACTTTTCAAAATTGAATTCTCCCAAGAGTCCTGAGTAACAGCTGTAGCTGAAAAAAACCCAAAAGGTGTGGTTAAAAAGACCATATTGTAGGTGCCTTACTAACAGCTCAGTGAAAAAATAAAAAACTCAATTTTGAAAACCATAAAGCAAGCAGAAATGAGAGCAAAACTGAAGATGAAAGAGCCAAAATATATCAGATCACCAAAGACTATCATGAGAAACTCTATTCTCTGAAAGATTTGATCAGCAACTACTCTACATACACACACACACACACAAAACACAAGTGTTTCCAGCTTCTCTAAAGACTTCAACTCACATACTTTATTCAGATGGTACAAATCTGTTTGAACCTGCATATACTGTCGCCAAATCTCAATTTTCCATATTTAATGTAGCTATTGTGCAAAACACATCATGAATATGCATCTGCATCCCGTATGCCAGAAACTTGTATAAAACACAATAAGTTAGTGGAGCAAGCATCCAATCTTCACCACAGACCACCTAACTAGCAGAGGCATTTAACCATATCAAACTTTTTAGAGCCATCCTATTTTAAAACTTCCTTGGCTAAGAAGAGAATACTAGCAGCAACCTAATGGAGGAAAAGACTAAGAAATAGTACAAAATAGGATAACAAATGCAGAAGATCCAAACATGATTAAAATTCTCTCTGAGAAGAACTTCAAGCCAAAAGACAAAGCGAGTTTCCAAATTGAGGTAAGGACAAGATAACAAAGATTAACAACATGAAAAATAAAAATCGATTACAAAACGGAAAATATTTCATCTTGAATTCCCTGTCCATTTATTCCAAGAAGTACATATTTCAAATCAAGCCCTTCCTCTGCTCAATCCTTTCAGATAGTCCACTTGTGCACATGAATCCTGTTCATGGACCAACAAAAATCCTCAAAGACTCTATTAGCCTCTGCATTTTATAAGTAGATACTCTGCCGTAAGAATCTCAGTCTCCAACTCTGTCTCTTTCTCTCTTGCTTTTTTCCACGTTTCTCTTACTCTGCTTCTTTCTTTGCCCCTTTTTTTCTCTTTTGAATCTCTTCTAGGGATTTCATTCATTTACATTGTATCTCCAACGTGAACATGAAATCTCAAGCTCTCGTCAAGTTCTTTCCTGATTAACCTAAATTTGCTATCGGGAACAGCCTTCTACTAACATTAAGAAGTTAGAGGCAAATCTTTGATTCTTTAGTACAAAAAAAATCCCAACCCTCGGGTGAAAATCATTAAAAAACAATTATCTATTCTCCTAAACTCCAGTCAAATCCCTAATAAGAAACTAGGATCACCATTGAAGATAATAGTAAAACATCAAGAATGAAACAGCTCAGGCAAGAAACAAAATTAAAAAATCAAGAGAAACAAATTGAAAGAATAAAAGTTTTAGGGATTTATTTTTTGTTTAACCTCGGTTTCCGCGACCGCAGAGAACCTTGAGAGGGAGAGGCACGTGTTGAACAGTGAGATTCGTTGCTCTTTTAGCGGTGTTGAAGTTGCTTGGAAAAGAGAGTCTGCTAGGGTTCAGCTGCTGACATTGGTGGAGAACGGCGGCGCGTGAGCTCGTGAGTGGTGGGGAGCAAAGTGAAGTAGCACTTGAAGCCATTTCAAGAAATGAAAGAAAAAGCAGATACAGAAATTTCGTTACAGGGAGAGAAGGTGTGAGTGTCTGCTGCAATGAGTATCGTGTGAGTCTGAATATATGAGTACGATTATAATACGCGAGGAACAGAAATCGGCTAAGCAGATCGCTGTGATTTAAACGAGAGAGCAGGGAAAGGGACCCACCTGATGTATTTTTCAAGAAAATGAAAAGGGCAAACCTCTCATTAGTCTCTAACTACTATAGTTCGTCGATATAGTCCCCCAGCTAATTTTATCAATTTCTTTTCCCACGGAAAAGAAGCATAGCGATAAGAAAGACAAAACCAACCAAAAAAATAACACGGAGAGGATTTTCAGGAGATGATTTTAGGTCGACGAAAACCATTTTAAAGGCAGTTCCAAACAGCGTTTCTCTTATATTTTAATTCTTTAAAATTATTTTTGATATTAAAATATTAAAAATAGAAAAAATAATTTTAAAAAAATATTATTTTAATATATTTCTAATTAAAAAACAATCGTTATCATATTATTAAACACCCTTTAAATAAAAATAAATAAGAATTAAGCATGTCCAATCATAAAATAATTTTTTTTATGAATATAATTTTAAAATAAATTATTATACTTAAAAAAACAAATTTATTTTTTTATCACCTCGAAATAACAATCAAATTACTTGTACCTCTAAAAGAAATGGGAATTCTCATGGTGATTCACTTTCTACATGAGTAGTGAAATAAGTTGATATATTTGTTTAAGCCATGTGATGACAATTTTGTGAGATAATTTAGTTGGCTATAGTTATAATTGGTGTTTTTGTTTTAGATTAATGTGGATGTTTAGATTAATTTAAATATATTTCAATTAATTTTACAAGTTGTGAAATTAATAAATTTTCAGTAGTTATAAAATTTATAAAACTACAACTAATAATTTTAAAAAATATACTCAGGACGCAATCAGCATAAGAGTTTATAATCCGTCATTTTAAGTCTAGAGGCTGCAGGTTTAAGAGTTAAGAAGTGCAATGTTTTTTAAATGTGACTCGTTATCCTTTTCTTTCTTTTTTTTTTAAAAATATAAAAGGCAAAGATAAATAAAGCGACGATTGGTGTGCAGGCCTGCTACTGGGGGGCTAGGCCTGGCCTAGCCCTTTTCTCTTAGTTCAAATTTTTTTAACTAGATTTAGACATCTTTAATATCAAAAATATATATATATATATCTTATCATTTATTTTATTAATATTTAATATTACAAGTATTTATTTTTATTGTTATTTTTTTATAATTCATTTTATATTTAAACTTATTAACTTAATTGAATCAGTCGAGTTAACTATTATAAAAAAAAACACGTTATTAACGTAGTTTTTTCTAAAATATATATATATATATATATAACCCACAACACACACAATCTTATCCATCTAGTAAATAACTAAATCAAATTCCTCTAACAACAAGGGTCATGAACATTTGAATCCACAGTGGATCATGAGACGAGAGAGCTACAATGATTAAAATGTTATATTTTTTTTAAACCATAGTCACAATTCTCACTCTCAAATAAATATTCTACTTTTCATTTTTAAAAATCCAATTTTAACTATCAACTATAAAAGCAAAAGTGTAATAATTATCACATTTTCATTTGCTTCTCCTAGATTATTCTTTACCATTTTTTTCAAATCTAGTAAAACCACGGGCATTGAGTCATGTAAATTTGTAAGGGTAAAAGTAAAATGATATTTTAAAATAGCATTTGATTACTATTTTGAAATTAAAAAAAAAGACAATGAAAATAAAAAAAATAAAGCAAAGAATGAGACAACTGTAAAACCGGGCTTGATAGTGGTGTATAAAAAAAGTAATTATATTTATATCATGTTTGGTTATGAGGGGTAAAATGTAAAAAAATATTAAGAAATATATTATACACTTAATATATATTATTGTTAAACATACATATTTTTTAATAAATAATCAGATAGTAATCCCTTTACTTTAATTTATATTGAATTTTTAAAATAACAATAACTTTAATTATAAAACCAAAACTAGCTTAGTGGTCTGAAACCCGACTAACCGAGAGCCTGGATTGATATGAGTTCAAGAAAAAAGCTAGAGAAATAATTGACCCGATCCAACTTAATTAAAAACTTGGTTTGACCCATTACTCATTCGCTTTAGAATAAAATACAAGTCAAAAACTTGTTGATTTTTTTATGATTCAAATGAAGTTGCCTTGATTTCTATTTTTTTTAAGTAGAAATGGATTGGCACTTCTAACTTGTAACTTGGGTGTTGTCCCGGATCAATTATTAAATTGAATTTTAAAATAATAGTAATAAATTTTTTATTCATTTATTGACTTGGATTAACTCAATTTGATTCTTCTAACATATGATCTAATCCCTTTCTCTAATTAATTATTGAATTAAATTTTAAAATTATAATAATAATAATTTTTTTATTTTTATATGGACTCAATCGACGGCCTGTGAACTATGATGCCCTATCCTGCGATGGCCCCAAATAAAAGTTTTAAATTATAATAATAGTTAATGACTAACTGTAACTATTTGTTTTTAAAATATACAAAAAAAAATCTACATAAAAGACAAAAACCACTGATGTGATCACTTATTTATTTTTAAAATATATATAAAAAACAAATACATTATTTCAAAACGAAACTGCCCAGCAAAAAAAATTGAGGAACGCTAGCTGAGAACTCTTGGCTACAATTGAAGCGCACGTGGTAAGGTTTCCTCGAAAAACGTGTATTTATTAAATGTTAAATACCGGAAGGAAACCAGTCCTTTTAATACATCCTTCAATCTTATTTCTTATCAAAAGGCTTTCTTCTACCGTCGTCATCTCCAGCAAGCAACACTCCAATCAAATTTGGCTCTAATCAACCATTAAAAATCTTCTTCTCTTTTCCCGAGT
>Ga0325403_1000411_pt1 | contig 29062 bp, 17 predicted proteins | sample PopdelMetagenome_19_FD_205665 | JGI IMG/M metagenome (GOLD analysis project Ga0325403, IMG submission 205665) | Populus deltoides microbial communities from Bellville, Georgia, United States - Xylem-PdKOR-R4 | ecosystem: Host-associated > Plants > Phyllosphere > Stem > Wood/Secondary xylem... | reverse complement strand
GGATCAAATGCAGGCATGGCGTGCCTAAACAATGCCCAGGCTACAAGGGTGACAGCAGGGTATGGGAGTTCAGAAAGTAGCAGTCAGATGGAAATTGACGCATTTATTCATCTTTTTATTTATTTATTTATTTATGATGCCCTCTTGAACCAAAAAGCTTCTTCTTTTATTTTTATTATAAATTAAATTAAAAGAGGAGGTCCTTTCACCGCTGCCATTAATGTGCTGCCTCAGTGCCTCCTGCATTTATTCACACTACAAAAGTAAAAATTTATTGTGGTCTCAATTGTTTTGTCTTAAATTTTAAATGTTAGGAGAGATAAAGTTATCTAAAAAATGAAGGGAGAGTTTTTTATTATAGTATGAATCTTGATTTTAATGGATTTGTTTTTAAAAAAGAGATTTGACGGAGATGGTTTTAATCTCTAATTATGTTATATAAAGTAGATCAAGAACTAAACTTATTTATTTATTTAATTCAATTTAATTGTTAGTTTTTATATTAATTAAATGGTGTTGTGGTTGTAAATGATGTCGTTAAAATGAGTTTAAAATTATTTTAAATCCAAGTATTCCCAAATCTTTTTTTGTTAGAATTTAGTGGTAATGGATGACATTAAAAAAAAAAATCAAGTAGTCAGCGTGTATATTTTTTCTTGAAAAAAAAAAAAAGGAAACCTGGACGTGATCTTGAATGATCTTTCTTGGCCATAAAATTAAACCCTTTTAAAATAAATAATTTGATGGACTGAAAAAAAGAAAACTAAATTGCAAAGATGCTTTAAAAATCATTCAATCATGTTAGATATATTTTTAAATAAGATTAGAAATTTTTATAAATATATTTGTAATTTTTTAAATAATTTTATGTAAAATATTTGAAAAAATAAGCATGAAAACTCAATGAAAATAAAAAAAATATTTTCTTCGTTTTTTTTATTTTGAATATTTATTTCTCAAAAATAGAGTTTTGGATGAAGAGTTTTTTTTAAAAAAAATTTAAATTGATTTTTAAATTGACATAAAATTAAAAAGAATATAATTTAAAAAATGATCTGGCAGCATCATGCGGGGGGAAAATAGTCAGATCTAAATAATTGTCATTATAGAGTCAAGTAGCCTTTGAGTATATCTTTAGAAAAAGGTTGTCCTCTTGTGTGTGCACCATCTGACAGGTCGTCCATGCCAGGTCATGCCGTGCGTACTGCATGCAACACACTTATTTGATTAATAGCCGTTTATATTGTGGTGTCAATTATTTTTTATTTTAAAATAATATTTTTTAAAAAACATTATTTTTATAATTTAAAATAAAAAAATCTTTAATTTTTTTAAAAACATTTTTTAAAATACAAAAACAGGCAGTCAAGTGATTTAAGGTACCCTCATTTGTTTACTTTTGTTTGACACTTCAACGACTCCGATTGAGATTTATTAGTGCTCTGATTAGTGAAAACAAAAGATGATTAAATTTATGATATGTACTCGTACGCGCTCTACACTGTCTCGACTCTCGAGCCGGTTTTTTTTTCTTTTTTTAATATAAAAATTAATGTTAAGAACGTGAGGAATTATTTTATCAGTGTTATTAAATCTCATTAAACAGATGAAGTTAAAATTTTTCTAACTTAATTTTACATATTACTCATATTTTTAATTAAATTATATAAAAATAACCTGATTAAAATCAATTAATTTTTAGCAATTTAAAAATAAAATAGATAATTGGCAAAAACATAACTTATATTTAAAAAAAATTCAAGATAACAACTATTTTTAAATATTAAAATGGTACCACATTTGATTGACCTCATTAACCTTGCAACCCGAGTCATCGACTCCACTTAATTTAATAACTGTTGTTTTTATAAATTATTTTTTATTTAATTACATGATAAAAAATAGATATTTTTTATCAACCCTAAAATATTGTATCTATTTATTTGAGATCATGATAACCCTATAAAAAAAATAAAATAAAATATGAAGTCTATTTCTCAACTAATCTAACATTGAAGGAAAAAAAAGAAAAAATAGAATGACCAAAAACTAAAATAAATAAATTGGGTTTGTTGGGTCAACCCGCCAAACCCATGTCTTGGGTAACCCAGGTCAACATGTTAAACCCGCGAACCAATTCACAAATCCCATTGAGATTAATAATTTTTTTTTTAATTATATGATAACAAAAACAGATGATCGTAAAATTGAGTACCAACTTAACACTGAGACTTTTTTTTTTAAATCGCGATAATCTCATATAAAATAAAAATAAATAAATTATAAAATTTAGTTTTAAATCAACCCAATATCAAAAGATGAAATAAAAAAATAAATATTTTTTTTAAAAAAAGTTAAACCCAACAAACCCAGAGCCGGGTCAACCCGTGAGCAGATCCATGGATTTTCTAAAGTTTAATAACATATTTTTTTAAAATTATTTTTTTAGTTATATGATAAAAGAAATAGTCATAAAATTAAGTTCAATTAGAAAACAAAGAAAAAAAAGTACCTTACCAAACCCATGAATCGGAGCAATTTGAGTTACATTGCCAAACTCGCAATCCAAGACATTAACTCCACTAAGTTGAATAACTTGAGTTTTTTTTAAAAAAATTTATTTACCTAAATATTAAATAATATAGACAATATTGTCATACTGAGATATTTTTTGAATATCAACTCAATGTCAAGATATTTTTTTTTTGTTATTGTGATAACTATATAAAATATATTAAAATAAATTATCAACTTTAAATCCTAATAAACATATAATACATGGAGTAAATTAAAAATAAAAATAAATAAATAACCAAAACATAAAAGATCAAAATGTTAAAAAACAATACATAACGATATTTATTGTAATTCGGGTGAGATTTAAGTGTGTTTATTTTTGTGATAATTATTATGGTTGTGATTTGAAAAAATTAATTTTATTATCACCAACCAAAAACGTTCTCTCAAAATCTGCACGCTTATTGAGCCAGGACTCAACCCCATTACCATTTACATGTGAAGCAACCCACTGGATCGCAGCCCATGAATCATCATATGTTATAGGGAGAGGGTGCTCTGGGGCTCTTCTGTATTGAACGGACACAGCAATAACATTAGCTTGGTGGGCTAAATTAGTGAGGTAGTTAAGGTACATGGAAGAGAAAGGAGACTCAAAGCAAAAGGCACCACCATGGATGTATATCAGGAGAGGGAGTTTTCGGCTTGGATCTTTGATTTTGGGGATAAAGAGACGGACAGACAGGCTGTTTTCCTATGAGACCACAGTGTCTTTGGATTGGACTCCTGTATGAGGGTCATTGGATAGTGGTACAGTCTCTGCGTCAGCTGTGATCCTCTTTACCTTGACATTTCTGTAAACGCGAAGGGGGCGAAATCATGAAGTATTTCAGTGGAGTTTGATGAATCCATAATTTCAGAGGAGAAACAAAAAGCAAAAATCTTTGAAGTGAGTAACGTGTTATTCCTTGTTTCAGAGGAAAGATCGATGAGACGAGGGAAGCACTGTGGAGGAGGAAAGCAGTGGAGGAGAACAGATCGATGAGACGGGGCTAATTTGGATGTTGGAGAACAGACATTAATTAAAAGCCACGTTTTCTGAATAGCGGCCACAACAAAAGCAAGCGAGACTTGCTTTTTTGCTGCTCCTGCGGTTGGAACTTAGATTTTTATCGAACCCATGCATCAAAATGTGTGGTTTGTAATTAACTAAATAGATAAAAATTATTGACACACCTGAACATAAAAGCTACCGTATAACCAAACACAGTAAAAAATATGTTTTTAATATATTTATACTGTTTACAATATCTTTTTCAAAAAATTTAAAATTAAAAAAAAGTAAAAAAAAAAAAATATATTTTATTTTTAATGATCTAATTGTAATCGTAAAAGGGAAAGGACGAATTTAAAAATTAAAAACCCTCTCACCATGCAACCCATTTTTTTTAATCAAATAGTCTATAGTCTATAATCTTAATTCAAGGATCTATTTTTCTCTGCTTTGTCTTTTAGATAGCAAATGAATGGTTGTGATTTATTTTTGAAATTCAATGATTGATCTTGGCTTGCTTTGCTTTTAAGCCAAAGAAAATTTTCATAGGTGGTTACAGACACATAAACAAAGGAGAGGCAAAAATTAGAGAGAAATTTGGGGGAAAGTCCAGAAAATAAAAAGAAAGTAATTCTCACATATTCTCTTCCTACACCCACACAATGCCAAAAACACTAAACCCATTATATCCATACCGGCTACCAACCAGATGAAAGGCAAAGGAAAAAAAATGAAAAACTAGCCAAAGACGACCACAAATCTCTTCCCCAGCCTTGAACCATCCATCACTATCAATATCTCAACAAATCATTCAACCTATACCAACCCAGAAATCCACAACTGGAATTGTCGTTCCAATCCCTCCTTTAGATCTCACAAAAGCACTCATCACATAACCGATCATCAATCCTCAGCCCTTCCACTTATTGCTTTCTCCACACACTAATACCAACAACAACCTTTAACTTCCAGCTATAGACTAAGCTTCCCCTCTCATTTGATTCCTCAAAAACTGGCACCCCACTAATAACCTCCCTCCCTCTTTATCAACTCCTTATTTTTCCAAAATCAGCTCCTACCGTGATAGCCTCATCCAGTCTTACCCACACAAAGAAAAAACTCGGCCTTCTCCTTGCCAAACCAACCCATTATCAACTCATTATTAGCATACCCACGACAAGTATAGGCCATAACCACAGCTGCATTGCGATAGTACGCAATCCATCATAGTCTCCTCTTTTCATCGTCAGTCACGATAGCGCAACCGCTTCCCCTTTCATCTCTTTTCCCTGTGACAACGTCGTTAGCCTCCTTCCATCCATAAAAATCCTCATTTGTAGATAATAGAGAGGAGTAAATCTGAAAACATAAGAATATAAGTTATACTAGAGAAAAAAAGAGGTAGACCTGAGGAAAAAAAATATTAAAACCGACAGATTTGTTTGTGTGATTTTTTTGGGTTTTGCAGGTGGCGACAACTCTCACCTTCAGCACAGGAAGAAAGAAGAGAAGAAATCACTCCTGATTCACTGGTTTTCTTTTCTTCATTAGTGGTGATGGTGCGTGAGAGATCCACTCGCTGCCACTATAACTGCAACTTAAAAACTTCCTAACATTGTTCCCAAATTCCCAATAATTTCTCCAAATTTGTTGTGAATTTTTGTAAATGTTTAATGTGTTTGGATTATTTTGAATTTTGATGATTTCTAATTTGATAATTGTGGGTGTGTGTGAGTAAAATATAGTAAAAAATAGAGCGTGTGTGATTATTTTGTATATTGCTTTTTTTTTTTTACTTTGTGTTAAATGAATGACAAAAAAAAGGAAAGATAAAAAAATTAATTAATTAAATGTTTTTAATTGCATATGGTCAAATCTCTAAAAAAAATATAAAAAATTATATCGTTTAGTATTTTCACATGAAAATTCAAAATATGTATTTGCATGCATTTTTGGATTTAATAACTAGTTTAATGAATCCATGAGAATTTGGTCAATATTCCAATAATAATCAATCCTTTAATTAATGAGAATTAATAGTTAATATTCTAGTATAAAACGCTAGACCTATAGGTTAGGCTGATATTTGAATATCAAGAGTTGACCAACAAATTCTTAGAGTTATTTTAAATATTTACCAATTTTAATTGGAAGTATTTTTCACCATAATATATAAATTATATAAAATATTTTTTCATAATAATTTAATTGGGTACTTGAGTCCATAATGAATTCTAAACACCTGATTTATTCATACGAATAAATTTTAATTCTAAACGATAGATAGACTACCAGTTAGGAACCCATTAGAACCTTTAAACCACATTCAAAACCACACAAAACAGCTTATCTCAGGAAGGATGTGCTAAGTGTGCTAATACCTTTCCTATCCATAATCAGTCCCTTATCCTTTGAATCTCTGATAAAACCAGTATACCTAAGTTTCTAATCGACCTTGAACCAAATAACTAGGTGTATACGTTTCTTATAGTATTGGACTAATCATAATCAGTCCCTTACGACTCTACTAAGGATGATATTATTTCTTATAATATTGGACTAAGCTTTGTGTATTAGATGTGGTTTATCTGTTTTTATGAGTTTAAATTTTTACATTTGGCTTATTTTATTTTATTTGTGCTTTTATCCCAGGTGTATATGTTTTCATACATTATTAGTTTGATATATCACTCTGGGATGAGCAGATAAAAACTTCAAGTTAGGTTGAGGAGTAACAGCTTACCCTATGACTTTCAGTCACGGTTTAAGTTCGTGAAACCATCCAGCTCTTTGTTGAGTGGTTGGATTGGTAGTGATTGATATAAGTACCATTCAATTACCTACTGAACCCCTATATTGCCTTTATAAGGGTGATTACTAAAACATTGAGAGTCCTTTTTTTAGAGACTAAGTAGTAAGCTTACCCCCTGTCCCACGTAAAAAGATTAGAATATGTCTTTAGGGTGTATGCTCGCAACACATTATTTTGCATCAAGGCAAGCCTTTCTTGAAGCATTTTGACTTTAAGACTTTCAGGTGACACAATAGCCGTCACTTAGGAAATTTTTGTTGTAGAGTTTGGGCAAGAATTAAAATTTATGTTTATTATGAAATCATTATAATCACGTGTCACCTCTTGAAGGGCGATTTCTTCATATAAAAACATGCTCATACATTTGAGATGCATGTATCCTTATATGCATATATCCTTAAAAGGTTGAAACGTAGGTCACCCACTTAAGGTTTATAACACTTGACTGAGAGAAAAGATGGAAAACAAAGAAAGAGCTCAGATAAAAGCTCATTATCAAAAGAAAATTGAGAGCATCAAAGGTAAAGTCGTTAGACTCATAAATCTACTCGAATAAGTATTGGTTTTCAAGAATGGAAAAGGAACGTTTGCATAGCCTCTCGTGAAAGCACCGTGAGCCCGCGTCTCTCATACATCTCAGAACTTAGGGGCAGACTTAGTAACTAGGCAACATTTTATCCTTCCAATCAACTCAAGCTCAAGTCACTATATATCCAACAATAGAAGGACCTTCTAACGATAAGTCTACATGTCCCATAAACCATGATAAATGAGTCTCTCTAAAAGAGAGATTGAGAGTAGTAGAAAGGAATAATCTAATTGACCCTATATTAGCAGGTGAAGTTTGTTTGGTTCGAAAAAAAATTATAATGCCAAAGGAGTTTAGAGTGCCAGACTTCATCAAGTACATTGGACTAGAATGCCTGAACACCCATCTTCGGTTTACTACAATAAGATGGTTAAAGTGATCCATAAAGATAAAATGTTAATCTATTTCTTTCAGAATAGTCTCCCAGGGCCTGCATTGAACTGGTATATGAGACTAAATAGTACCAAGTTTAATATATAGAAGGATCTGACAGACACCTTCCAAAAGTAGTTAAATTCAACCTAGAAATAGCTCATAACAGACTAGCCTAATAGATATGGAGAAAGGAAACCAAGTGTTTGTGAGGACATAAGTGCAAAAATAGCGAGATAAGGCAATACATGTCCAACCTCCACTGATAAAAACAAAAATGGTGATGTTGTTCACCACACCTTCCAATCCTTTTATTATAAGCATTTGATTGGAAGCTAAGCTCATCATTTTTATAAAGCCATGAGGATTGCTGAAAGAATTGAACAAGTTATCAAAAAAATATAAAAATTAGTGGTTCTACCATAGATTCCAGAACAATAATAAGAGATGAATAAGAAGATGGCTCTGAAAAGGAAACCTTAGTTGTGTGGTCTAGCTAGGTCTCCCTGTTTCTGGACTTATTGCCCCGACTCCATTAAATCCCATGCAGCCACCATTTCCTATGAAGTATAATTCAGATGAGAGATTTGAATATCATAGTGGGGTCTTAGGCCATTTGATTGAAAATTGTTAAAATTTTCAAGTATCAAGTTTGGAAAATGGTGAGCAAGAGGTAGGTTGAGTTTGTGAAGGATGGTTTCATCGACCATATTGTTAATGGATAATCACAAACATAACAAAGATCAATAAGCGATGATAAGACACAAATGATTGTTGGAGAAGCTAATTAGGGTGTCGCATTGTCAACAATTTTGTTATGGAATTTTGCTATTCAACATTTTTATTTTAGGATCACACCTCATCCTTTTAATGAAATATTTCTTTTCCTTGCCTCTTTGTTGTTCTGAAATCAATAGATGTTTAGTAAAATATTTTGATTAAACTTTAACATGTAAAATTAAGGTTAATCAATCCTGAAAGACTAAAAGTGTTTTGATTATAGAAATGACTCGATGTTCATTAAAATGACATGATAAAAAAATATTAGGACCAAAATTTTTTTGAACTCATACATCAATTGAACCACACATCATGTAGCTAAGTTTTAGTATGCATAATGACATGTAATGGATTTTGTAGTTATGGACTTGTGAATCATGATTCTTTGCAAGTCCAAATCATTACACTAGATGAAGTCAAAATTTATCAGTTCTAACCGACTTTGCTTGAAAAGAGAAAAGACCATCTTTGTTTATTCCTTTCACAATTCTTGAAATATATATACATTACAACCATTTTTTTGGCATGATGGAATATTTCTCTAAAAATAGAAACTCTGACATGAATCACACCCCCACACTAGGTGAAAATGAGGGATTTTTATTTGAAAAAAATAAAGACAATAGTAGAATCAATGGTGAAGGGAATGTTAAGAATGAAAGCCCAAAGATTGAGAAATAGCTAAAAATGAAAAAGCCCTAGACTAGGGGGCATCCAAGAAAACTTTGAGGAAGGTTGTGTGAAAACTAATAAGTGGAAATCACCCACACTTAAAGGCAAGTCACGGTTAAAGGTAGGAAAATTCCTATTGAGTCTAGAAGGGAAAAAGAGGTTTATAATTGAGGAAAGACATAACAAATGCCAAAAGTCGATGCCAAGGGCAAGGGTAAAAAAAAAACAAAATAAAAAAAGATATTGAATTAAAAATAGAAATAAGGAAATAACGAGGCTAATGACTGGCAGAAAACCATGACCTTTCCTTTGAATGGAAATTTAAGATAAAGAAGCATTGGGAGATAAATGATGGGCAAAAGGTTTTATTATCCTCTTTAAGTTTGAGATTAATGATGAAAAGAGTGATATGATTAAATGCCAATAATTGATCTTGATACCACTGAAAGTTCTTGATTGATGAAAAATGAGGCACAATTATATGCGTCATTATTTGATTATGATGGAGTTTCTTGTCTAGTTTTAGGAAACGATATTTATTGATGAAATGTATAGCATGGTTATATGTCATTTATTCCACAAGGATAACAAGAGAAAGAGAGTTAATGAATAGTTAATGTTGATTCTAGGTTTTTAAAACCCTCAAACACCGTTTGAACCTGTGAATTCATTTATTTGTTAGCCATTACGTGTCTTTAAAAGCCCTTTTTAGTTAAGTAACCAATTTGAACCAATAAATGGTGCTCTAAAAACTTGAAGAGTTTTTCCATAAAAGTCGTGGTTTCATGAACTAAGTTACCAGTTATTATGCATGTTAATCAAATAGATGCTCAAAAGAGATAATTTCTCAATGGAACCTCGAGTCTTTACTCAAACATCTTGCCGTTGAAATCCATAAAAGGTTACCTCGTCATATACCATCAAATGACATACCCAAAATTAGAGGTTAAGATTGACACTAAGAACCATAGAAAAACTATCTTAATCTTGTAACGAGTCAATTTATATTTTCAAAATACAAGACAATCAAAGAATTGCATATGTTGAATGTCGTATGTTGGGTCTTTAACCAAAGAAGCTTAATTTTCAAAATACTTTAAAAATACTGGCATCTCTCTAATTTCATTTCAACAATTAGATTTGAATAGATATGATCTTTGAAGTTTATGAGTTGATTCCTGAACAAAGAAAATTTTCAGAAAAAAAAACATTGACTGAGTTTGCAAAATCCTTGACAAAAATTGACATCGACACTTTTTGAACAGTTGAGCAGCTAGGGGGCAATACAGTAGACCCTGAGAGGGAAAAAGAGCACATTTAGATCAACTAAGGGCAATGTTGCTAAAAAATAACATATGATTAAATCAACTCTAGCAACAGTTGAGAGTAACGCTATACTTGAGAGGTATCTTCATGTTTGAAATTTTGGCTTACCATCTGAAATATGGTTATGATTTGTGAAGGATGTTATCATATGGGTGCATTTGATATATGTTGGAAAGATGCACACCACTAAGACTAACTCTGAGACAATCTGCTTGGAATCCCATTGATTCAAAATGAATTTCACCACACAAACATGGTTGGTAAAAGGGAATATCAATTATGATGACAATGCATTTCTTTTCACAATTTGGTTAGACTGACTGAGAGGAATTTATGTCTGAATGATTTGATAGTTTCATAAAAGTTGATGATAACATATTCTTGAAGAATATATTTTAATTGAAGGCAACTTCATGGATGATTGACAATCCAAGATAAGGTCGACGCTAAAAAACTTTTGGATGATTATTGGCAGACTACATATAGTTGATCAGATGGCAGTTTTAGGAGAATATGGAAAGTTAATGATGTGTTAAACTCTTTTATAATGAATCAAGCAATACCACACTTAGGGGTACGATCAGACTTGATAAACAAGAAAAGCAGTAATTGTCTTGGATGGCTCGGGATGGGCACTATATTTACATTTAAGTGAAGGACTGACATATGATAAACTCAAATGAACTCACGAGTAAAAAAATAAATAAAAATAGAGAAGGCTTTAGATAGCAAACAAAGGCACCCTATGATGATGGAGCATCAAAGAGGGAGGGCCTATATTTCAAGTTAGGTAACGAAGCATTCATGCCATCTAACACCAAGACATTGCATATATGTTTTTGATTTTTTTTTAAGAAGATCCTCATCGAAATCTAGTAAGATTTTGATGAATCAGAAAGGGCAGGTCACCCGTGGAATAGATTAATTTTTGAATTTCAAAAAAGACAAGTTACCCATGAAAATAAACTATTTTTTCTGAAAGGGCAGGTCGCCTATGACAATAGATCAATTTTTAAGTTTCAAAAAGGACAGGTTACCCGTAAAAATAGACCATTTTTTCTGAAAGGGTAGATCTCTAGTGAAAATAGATCAGTTTTTTAATTTTAGAAAAGACAGGTCCCCTGTGAAAATAGACTAGTTTTTGAATGGAAAGGTCACTCGTGAAAATAGACTAGTTTTTAAATTCAAAATGGGCAGGTCATCCTGTGAAAATAAACTAGTTTTTTCAAAATGGACAGGTCGTCCATGAAAATAAACTAGTTTTTGAAGGAGCAAGTCACCCATAATAATGAGATCATTTTCTTTTAAAAAGCAAAGTCTTTAGATGAGTGGATCACCCAGCAAACCGGGAAGACACTTTTTCTTTACAAATTTACTATGCAAAATATTGATGAGGTTTTCCTTTGTAAGCATTGTAAAGAGGGAGCATTTGTTGCTACCCAATTTTTGATAAATTTTTTTAAAAAAAAACAAAAAAAAACCCAAAAATATGTTTTTGACATATTTGCGGCGTCTTTTCCAAAGAATTTAAATTAAAAAAAAAAGAGAAAGAAGAAAGGAAAAAAAGAAAAATGCATTTTATTTTTAGTGATCTAATTATAATTGTGGAAAAGAGAGGACCAATTTGAAAATTAAAAACTCTATCACTAAGAAACCCATCTTTTTTAATCAAATGGTCTACAATCAATTCTTTTAATTCAAGGGTTAGTTTTTCTTTGTTTTGTCTCCAAGCTAGCAAATGAATGGTTGTGATTTATTTTTAAAATTCAATGGTTGATTTTGGTTTGCTTTGCCTTCAAGCCAAATAAAATTTTCATATATAAATAAGTGGTTACATACACACACAAAAAGGGGAGAGACAGAAACTAAGGAGAAATTTGGGGGAAAGACCAAAAAATAAAAAGATAGTAATTCTCACATATTCTCTCCTTACACCCATTCACACAACACAACAAAAAAACCCTAAACCTGTTATACCCATACTGGCCGCTAGCTACATGAAAGGCAAAGAAAAAAAATAAAAAAAACTAGCCAAAGACAACCATATATCCCCTTCCAAGCTTTGGACCATCCACAACTGTTAATATCTCAGCAAACCATTTAACCTATACCATCCTATAAATCCATAATTGGAACTACTGTTCCAACACCACCCCTTTCTCGGTCTCATAAAAGCATCCATCATCGAACTAGCCATTAGTCCCCAGCCCTTCTACCTACTGCCTCCTCTACACACTAACACCAACCACAAACTTCCCCTCTCCTCTGATTCCTCCAAAACTGGCACCGTACCCCACCAACAGCCTCCCTCCCTCCCTCTCCATCAACTCCTTATTTGTCCAAAACCAGCTCCCACCATGGTAGCTCTATCCAGCCTTACCCACATAAAAAAAACCTGGCCATCTCTCTGCCAAACCAACCTATAATTGACTCATTAAACCATGGACATTTTTGTCTTTTCATATGGTGCATTAGGCATTTTGAGTTTGTTTGAGGGCATTTTGGTTGATTTAATATATTTAAATATAAAAAATAGGTTTTAGGTAGGGGTGTTTTGTATTTTTATACATAATAGAATTATACATGTACCCTTGGATACAAGAAATTTAATTCATTGGAGTTAGGGGTATTATGGTCTTTCAATCATTTTTTGTTAATTGTTAGTTTGGTTAATAGTAGTTACATAATTGACCATTAAAATAATATTTTTAATTTGGAAAAACTATTGGTGTTACACTGCATGTGCCAACGTGTTGGAGCCACTCATGCACTTTGTGTGGCGGCTCTAAGTGCTAAAAAAATGAGCTTTCAATGTCTCATATTATTCTCCACGTCTCCTCTTCCATTTGAAACGGTACATGGTGTCCAGATGTTGTCGGTTTATCGTCGGTAACCCTTTCCCCCCTTCATTTCTCTCTCCTAAGTCGATAAACACAGTATGGTTCTCATTGTTATTGGTATTTCAGATTCAGTCCTTTAGCTTTGATTTTTGTATTTTTTTTTCATTTTTCCTTCTGTTAAAGTTTTGTTTTTTTTTCAATTTAACCCATACTTTTTAATTTGTATAGATAATGTTTTTTGATTTAGTCCTTCTACTTTTAATTTTTAATTTTTATCCTTTTTTCTTTTGTCAAAGTTTTTATGGCTTTCAATTACATCATTTATAGTTTTTTTTTTCCAATGATAATAATGATTCCAATTTTAGTTCATCTTCTTTTTATTTTTTTATTGTTTTTCTTAGTATTTTTATCAAGATTTTTATAGTTTTCAATTCTATCATTCAAATCAAGTTCATGGCTTTTATTTTTTCAATAATAATAATAAATTAAATTAGTGATGATAATAAAAATAATAGTAGTGATAGTGAAAATGATAATAATAATAATGATAATAATATTGATTGTATTAATAGTTGCAATAATAATATTGATGATAGTAATAATTGTGGTTATGATGATGATGATGATGATAATAATGGTTTGTTATGATGATGAAGATATTGATGATAATAATCGTAATAGTAGACAATGATAATAATAATAAAATGATGATTATTATATTAGTGTTAAAGGTATTAGTAGTAATAAAGATAATAATAATAATGATGGTGAAAATAATAATAATGATAATAGTAATACTAATAATAACAATAATTATATGTGAAGGAGAAGAAGAATACTAAATAATGATGATGATAATAAAAACACTAATAATAATAATAATAATAATAGTAATAATAATAATAATAATAATAATAATAATAATAGCAGCAATAATAATAATAATAATAATTTTTCTTAAGATAGTAATAATACTAATAGAAGTGCTACTATTACTTATAATAGTAGTAATGATGGTAGTGGTGGTAATAGTAATAACAATAATAGTAATTTTAATAATAATAAAAATAATAATAGTGTTAATAATGATAATGGTAATAGTAATGATATTATTTATTAATATTAATAGTAATAATAGTTTTGATTCTAATTTTTTGGATTGCTATTTAAAATAAAAATTTTGTATGATTGGATTTTTTTTTCAATTTCATCTTTTAATATTTAATTTATTAAAAATTGAATTTATAATTTTTCTAAATTGAGTGTTTTATGCAGCTTGAATTTATTAAGAATTGAATTTATAACCAGCACAGAGTATATATATATATATTTTAACAACTTGCGGGCAAATCAAAATAATTCAAATATACGTTGTTGCCTAGCGATCGTGGTAAAAATTTTTTTGTCTCTACATCTAGGTTCTAGGTTTGATCTTTTTATGTGTATATTTGTTATCCTCGTGATATTTTATCTAGTTGTTAGGTTTATAGGGTATTTAGTGGTCTGAAAATTAGTCGTGGTGCACGTAAACCGACCCGAACATCTCGGATTATCAAAATAATAATAATAATAATAATTAAAATACACAATCAAAGAAGGAATAGTAACAAGCTCCAATTCATCAACCATGATAATTGCAATCAAGATTCGGAGGAATACGTCGAGATGGTTCAATTGCTTAAGATTAGGTGGAACCATAAATGTTTACGTTTTTTCAGAATCACCATGTCCAAATGTTACACTTGTACTCTTAGGATGGCATCATGGATGGGATTTTCTAGGAAGGGGAGAGTGCTTCTTGGTTTAGCACCAACAATCTTTGTGAATTGTTTTTTTACTATAAGAAAATGACCCTTTCTATTCCTATTTGCTATTTTTCTCTTTAAGTTAAAATATTCTTTCCATTCCTATATACATTTTTATTTATTTTCAGTCAATTCTTTTGTATGTATTGAAAACATGTTAAATTTACCCCAATTTATTTGTTGGAAAATAGTTTCTTTTTAAAAAATAGTGAATTATTTTATGATGTTTGACACTATTATAAAAAATAAGCTAGAAAACATTTTTAAGTGTTTGAGTATGCCAAAAAAATGAGTTGGAATGTTTTTTAATTTTTTTTTCAAGTTTATTAAAAGAACGAAGATCAAATCTGATAGATAAAAAAAATTAAAGGAGGATGAAATTGAAAAAAAAATTCAATTTCATAAATTATTTCAAATAAAACAAAGAGTAATAAAAAAATTGAAACAAAATCTGACAAATAAGGAAGTTGAAAGAGGATGAAATTTTTAAAAATATATTAATTTCATAAATTCTTTCAAATAAAATAAATAACAGTCAAAAGAATGAGGACCAAATCTAATAGATAAAAAATTTTCAATAAAGAAAAGGATAAGAAAAAAAATTTAACAATCAAAAGAATGAGGATTAAAGTTGATATAAAAATCAAATTAAATCAAATTATATTGGAAAAAATTGAAAAAAAAATAAATAAAAAAGATTCAAAACAAAATATATAGCAATAAAAAATTAATGATCTAAATTGATATAATCAACTAATAACATGATGTTTTTGAATTTTTTACAACTTCTGAAAAGTATATTCCTTTCAAAATAAAAAGAAAATACTTTCTTGAAAACAAAATCAAATCTTTCTTTTAATAAACAATATTTTTTATCGATCAACTTTTCTAACAGTAAATAAACATAAAAAGGTTTAGAAAATAGTTTCTATATAACCACTTTTTATAAAACAAATGGGCCTCAACATTGGTGTAGTTGATAAAGATTGAGGGACTGATTAATGACAAAACTTAGAGTAAGGGATTCATGTAAGTATAAATAAAAGTAAATGGTCCAAACTAGTGCACAAAAAAACAAGAAAGGAGGGACTAAAGTAAACTTTAAACTAACTAGTACAGACTTCTAAGTAGGGTTGAGTAAAAAACCTGATAAACCATCTAAACTGATAAAATAAAATAAAAACTAATTGAAAAAACTATATTGTGAAAAAAAATGAATAAATTGATTGGAAAAATAAAAAAAAATTAAAATTCATTTGATTTGAAATCAGTTGAACTGGAATGAACCGACCTGGTTCAAACAGAAAAAATCGGGGGTATAAATATTAAAATTTACCTTCCTCTAAACCCCATTTTCTCTCTCCAAACTTTTTTGAGTATGTTCGTTTTTATGGTTAAAATAAAATTAAGATTGGATACAATTCAATTATGCACTAAACATACAAAAGTTAGTCTTTTTTGCTATTCAAATTTTGCTTAAATTTTTGCTTGCTCGATTTTTTTTTTCTCTGCAGAATTTGCTTGATTCGATCATGTCACTGTTTGCTTGAATCTTGATTTCTTTTAATTAGCTTCGTGCAAGAAGTGAAATTACGAACCCAATCTTGGTTTTTTTTTTTTTTTTTTTGGCGTATAGTAATTCTTAGTCAAGCGCATTGAGTTTCATGTGAATTTTCTATACTGGGCTGGTAAGAATTTTCCACCAAGGTAATAATTTTTTCAATGATTCAAGTCTAATGGCGGCCCACCAATCACAAACAAGTTTCACTGCCACAAGTTTTGGCGGAGGCATGGAGGATTGTTTGGGATCTAATATGAGTATTCTATAATAATTATAATGGTATTTTGTTTTAGTATCATGTGTTTGTTTTTTCCCGCGGGTTCTTAGTTTTTAAAGATTTATAATTCTTGGTTAAGTTTTTAAAATTTAAGCAAAATTTTAGGGTTTCGGCCAATGGTGAAATTCCGTAGGGCATCATTCATGCCAACTTTTTGGAAACAAATTTCACCCTTGGAAATGAATTCTATGCTTAGAACTTGGTTGGCTGATGCTTTAAATCTATCATGAGTCCTACCAAAAACTAGCAAGTGATGGTTAATTAAGCAAATCAATTTTAACATTATCTTTGTGGGTACGTAATTGTCCCTGTTTTGTTTTTCAATGTCATTCAAGAAATTTTTATAATTATGTGCGTAGCAATGTAAAAGGATGTATTTTGTGGTGTGTTTTCAATTAATTTTGCATACTCTTCTTATCTTGAAAGAATTATTGTTGGTAATTTGAGTTTTTGTTTTTAAATAAATGACTTGCTTTGTTAAATTTTGATTTTGTTCTTCTAGTTTATTGATGATGGAATGGATAAGAATTTCACAAAAAACAAAGGAGAAAATTCTCACCTTTTTTCCTTGTAGAGGTTTCGGCCATGACATTTAAAAAGAGAAAGGATTTCAACTTGGATTTTGTTAATATAAGAGAGTGGTTTTAGATGAATCGGATGGATTGTTTGGGGAATTATAAAATTAATTTTGATGAAGGATTGAAAATAAGAATTTTATTCTCCTTAATTTAAAATGAAAATGAAACCTATGAGAAGAAAAATGAACCTTTATATTTGATAAGAACGTGGAATGAACGACATAATTAGAATGAAATGAGATTTTTATTATTTGATTATGAATAATAAATGACATGCTAATTTGTGTTGTTGCAGAAAAGGTCGAAGGACCTAATCAACAACAAGGGACTACTTCACGCCCACAAACACTAGGTAGGTGTTAAACTATTTTTAATAAACTATTTGTTTATTTTAGTATTTTATAAGAAATTGTCTTTGATTATAATTTAGTGTAAAATTACAAAATAAAACGAATGAAAATAATGCCTTGTTAAATGAGCGTGTCAAAAAATTATTTCCTGATTAATGGAAATAATACCTTGTTAAATAGGCGTGTTAAAAAATTATTTCATGTTAAGGAAAATAATGCCCTATTAAATGGGTGAGTCGAAAGATTTTTTCCTGATTTGAAAACAATGCCTTGTTGAATGGGCACATTAAATGAATTTTTTTTCTTTTCTACACTTTAGAAATAACGTATTGATTAATGGATGACTTGCGAAAATTATATCTTAGTTAATGGAAAAGATACCTAGTTAAGGATTGACAAAATAATTTCTAAATTAAATTAAAGTATTGATGATAAATACTTCATTTAATGAGCTAGTGAATATATTTTGTGTATGCTTTAAATAGTTTTTATTTTAATTGTTTATTATTAAGTGTAAATTTCTAGTTTTTATCTAATATTCTTATGTTATATAAATATGTTGCTAGGTAACTCACACTCTTGAGTTGGAAAGTAGATATTGTTTAAATTAATTTTTGTATTGGAAGCATTACTATTTTGTTACTATATCACTTATATGTTAAGGAATTTAAATGTTTAAATTATTTTTTGTTGGGTATGTAATTAAGGATAATGTCCTTATTTAAGTTAGTAATAGTAATATAGTTTTGTTGTATACACAATTGAATATGTTTATATGCTAAGAAATTAATTCTTACTGTGAATTAATTAGTTTTAAATTTTGTATATGAAATAATATCATGCTAATTCTTACAAAAAAAAGAGGGAGGGGGATAAAAATGATGTTTTGGCCGAGTTGTGAAGTTTATTATAATAGGATGGGTTTATGGTTATTATTTACAAGTTTTGATTTTTGAGTTGATAACTTAGTATTGAAAATAAAAAGGAGACTGCCAAAATATTTACAAAATATTTACATCGAGAGAAAAATCACAACCCTGATATATATATATATATATTTCAAGGTTGTGACAATTGGTATCAGAGCCCGATTTTGGGTTCAGGAAACTGAATAAAAGACTAAAAAATTGCTAATTTGAACCAGGATAGTATGTATGAGAAATGGTACGACGACAGGAGATGGTTTTGATGAAAGACAAGTTGAGGGCCCATTAGAAGATACTGCCTCTCATATGCCTTCGATATCTCATCAGTCAAGATTGGAGGGGTTAGTGGGACTCTATAATGATATCGATTTGAGACAGATTGTGGGATCACATCTTGAGGGTTCGAACCAACAAAGACAAGGAGTTGTACCCCTAACTATAACATCAGTATCTGTTGCAATGCCTACACTACATGTTGACCTAACACTCATAGCTTAGATAGTGAGGGTAGTGATAGAGGCGATGCCTGGTGCCTCAGCCTCGACAACTCTATTAGCACCAATAATACAAACGACACTTGTGGTTATAGCCTCAGTTGATAATATGGTAACATTAGTACGAACTGTAAAGAGTATGAGAGAATTAGGGTGTGAACCTTTTTTTGGGCGAACCAGACACCGAGATAGCTAGCAAATGGCTTTGCATAATTGAGGATACGTTAGATCAAATGTAGGTAGTAGAGGGCTTACGAGTAAATTATGCTGCCCATTTACTTTCAAACAAGGCACAGTCTTGGTGGGATACGGTGAAGTTGAGGAGACCTGCAGGGTCCTGGTTTTAGGTAAAGTTTAGAGTCTAGTTTGAGTATTAATTTTACTCCTCCTATCATAAAAAAATTAAGAAATAAGAGTTTCTAGCCTTGAAACAAGGAGACATGTCAGTGACTGACTATAAAAGGAGGTTTCATGGCCTCTATATGTTTGCCTCACATTATACTCCCAACGAACAACACAGGGTTGAAAGGTTGCGGGTTGAAAGGCGGGGATTGGTTTCCTTTAAGAGTGTGTTTGGCAGTGTGGTTGCGATTGCTTTTCAAATAGCTTTTCATGCTAAAATACATGCTAATGATGTTTTCTTATTTTTTAAAAATTATTTTTGACATCAGCACATCAAAATGATTTGAAAACACTAAAAACATATTAATTTGAAGTTAATAAAAAAATAAAAAATTTTCAAATTTTGTTAAAAGTGCTTTTGAAACGCAGAAACAAACAGGCCCTAAGTTTGGGACTACCAGAGAGCTTATTGAGGCAGCTGAGGCCCTCAAGGCATGTTTGAGGAAGGGCCAACAAGGAAAATGTGGTTTAGTAAGCAGAAGGATGCAAAGTATACCTCTAGCAGACTCCTTCTACCTAAAAAAGGTGAGGGATATTTCATTCAGTTCAAAAAACAAAGGAGTACCTCAGTTGCATATACCCAGACTTTAGGGGTAAGGTCAACAAGAGGGAAACCAAACTCCAGGAATGGATTTTTTAGAGGAGCATCGGAGTAGAGAATGATTATTTATCCTTTGTGTACCCAGTATGGACAAAGACTCTCAGGAGACTATTCTGCAACACCTGGACGATGTTATATCTGCAAGGGTGACATAGATGGTGGGATTGCCCACATTTAGGCCGTGGATGTTATTATCGCAGGGGTTAAGCACACTTTCAAAAATATTGTCCTCGTAGGACTAGGATCACTCAGAATCAACAACAGTAGGCTCAGAGTTAGCAACAATCTGCTACTATAGACAGACTAGTCTAACATACGTTATCTGGGGCTAGCGGTAGTAGAGGCAAAACTTATGTTTAGAATGACAAGATATAGGAGGCCCGAACTTAGGGAAGAGTATATTACATGACACAAGAGGAGACCTTGCTCCTAACGTAGTGATAGGTACATTACAGTTAGATTTTTTACATGTTCATGTATTGTTTGACACTAGGACCACACACTCATTTGTTGCTATTAAGCTTGTGAGGGAAATTGGGAGAAAATCCTTGTAAAATAGATAATGAGTTTATTATAAGTACTCTATTAAGTGAAACCGTAAATATTGACCACATGTATTAAGGGGTTTAACTTGTTATAAATAGGTGTGAATCGAAAGTAGATTTATTGTAATGAGAGTTACATGACTTTGATGTCATCTTGGGTATGGACTGGTTGGGTATAAATAGGGCTCAAACAGACTATTTTGCGAAAATAATAACTCTTTATGGACCTGATGGTAGAAAAATTATGTTTAGAGGAGAGAGAAATGTCATCCCAAATTGTATTATTCCGGTTATGACTACGAGAATGATGTTGAAGAAAGGGTGTGAAGCTTACCTTGCGTATGTCATAGAGACAAAAAAAGAAGAAATTTGATTGTCAGATGTTTCAAAAGTAAGAGAATTTCCCAACATACTCCTGAATAAGTTACTGGGAGTACCTTCAGAAAGGGAAGTAGAAGTCATTATTGATGTTTTACTCGGTACATCTCCAATAGCTCAGTCCTTATATTGGATGACACCAGTAAAATTGGTAGAGCTAAAAGTTCAATTACAAGAATTACTGGATAAAAGATTCATATGTCCGAGTAATTCACCCCGAGGAGCTCCTATGTTGTTTGTAAAGAAAAATGATGGAACTCTTAGACTCTACATAAATTATAAACATTTGAACATGGTGACAATAAAGAATAAATATCCACTTCCGCGGATAAATGATTTGTTTGATTAACTAAAGGGGGCTAGAGTGTTTTTGAAAATAGATTTGAGATCGGAATACTACCAGTTTAGAATCAAGGACCTGGATGTACCAAATACTACATTTAGAACTTGTTATGGGCATTATGAGTTCTTGATAATGCCGTTTGGGTTAACAAACGCACCAGCATTGTTTATGGACTTGATGAATCGAGTTTTTTTTTAATCATACTTTGATAAGTTTGTGGTGGTGTTATGAAATGAGCGTGTTATAAATTATACGCGTAGAAAGTAAATTTTTGAATTTTTAATTCTTTTGAAAAGAAATTAAAAATTTCAAAAACAATGCAAATACATCAAAAATATATATATATTTTTTTTGTTTTTTTGGATTTTTCAAAAAAAAAGAAAAATGGATCAAAATCGGGTTATGACAAGGGGTATATATGTATCAATTAAAAAATATTCAACTTATTCCTAATAATGTATACATTCCAAGATAAAACCTTAAATGTCATTAACATGAATAAAGCCTAAATTCCTTCTTATTTCGCAAAATCAATCCATACCTAAAGGCTTTGTAAAAATATCTGTTAATTGATTTATGTGCTTACAAACTCATGTACACTATCACCCTTCATCATGTGATCCCTTAGAAAGTGATGTCTCACTTCAATATGTTTTGTATGTGAGAGTTGTACAAGATTTTTATATAGACTTATTGCAGTAGTATGATAACACTTAATAGGTACATGATTAAATGCAAGACCAATGTCTTCTAAGCTTTGTACACAACAACTACCTGTCGCTGTATATTCCGCTTAAGCTGTTGAAGTGCTACTAAGTTTTGTTTCTTAATAGCCCAAGATACTAGTGACGATCTTAAAAAACGACATGTTCCACTAGTACTCTTTCTATTAACCTTACACTCGGTAAAATCAGCATCCGAATAACTAATCAAACTCAACTCATTTCCTTTTAGATATCACAACCCTAAATTAATTGTTCCATGCAAATATAAAATTCATTTTACATCACTAACATGGGATTGTTTAGGACATGCTTGACAACGTACAAATAGATATACACAAAACATAATATTGGGTCTATTTGCAATTAAATGTAAAAGTGGTCCAATCATATCTTGATGTTTGGTGATGTCTACATTCTTATCATTTTTATCCATATCAAGCTTAGTTGATGTTCACATGGGCGTGTCGGTTTCTTTGACATATTCCATCCCAAATCTCTTTAATAGATCCTTAATATACTTGCTTTGGTTGATGAAAATGTCATATTTTGTTTGCTTGATTTGCAATTGAAGGAATAAGTTTAATTCTCCCATCATGCTCATTTCAAATTCATCTTGCATGAATTGTACAAATTCTTTCCAAAGAGATTTATCAGTAGCACCAAATATAATATCATCGATATTTTCAATAAGAGAAGATTTTAATATATTATACCATGCTCTTGGTGCTTGTTTTAAACTATATAAAGCCTTTTTTAGTCTAAAAATATGATTGGGAAAATAAAAGTTTTCAAAATCTTGAGGTTGCTCAATGTATACCTTTTCCATGACAAACAATTTAAATATACACTTTTAACATCCATTTGAAAGAGTGTAAAAATTAGCATGTCATGTAAAAACTAAAAGCATTCTTATTGATTCTAGTCTAGACACTAGTCAAAAGGTTTCTTCATATTCAATGTCTTTTTCTTGATTATAACATTTGGTAACTAGTCTAGCTTATTTCTAACTATGGTCCCATTCTCATAAACTTTGTTTCTAAACACCCATTTTGTTTTTATAATGGATTCATTTCTAGGCCTGGGAACTAGTTCCCACACATCATTCCTTTCAAATTGATTTAGCTCATCTTACATGGTTAAAATCCAATATGCATCATTTTCAGCTTCTAGAAAGGATTTGGGTTCTATATGAGAAACAAATATACAATGCTCACTAATGTTTCTAAGAGATGCTCTAGTCTTAATATCTTTAAAGGGATTACCAATAATTAACTTGGAAGGATGAGAGATTACATACCTTAGCTCCTTTGATGGCATAAAAGAGTTACTTACCATCTCTTGTTGAATGTTTGTGCTTGGTTTGTCTTTGTTCATTTCTTTATGTTGTCCATCATGGGGTTCCTATCATTAAGACTCAAATGTTAAACACTTTATTAATGTCATCTAGAATCTCAATAATTTTATCATTTTGAGTGTCCTCAAAGACAAAATGCATGGATTTTTCAAGACAAAGTGTTCTATTATTATATATTCTATAAGCCTTACTAGAAAAGAAATAACCAGTTAAAATACCAACATCGGATTTTGAATCAAACTTATTCAAATTATCTTTAGTATTAAGAATAAAACATTTTGAACCAAAAACTTTGAGATATAAGATGTTGGGCTTCCTACTTCTTCAAAGCTCATAAGGAGTTTTTTTCAAATCTGGCCTCAAGGTAACATGATTTAAAATATAAGAAGATTTATTTATAGCTTTTGTCAAAATAAACATTTAGGGATATCAAATTCATTTAATATTATTCTTGCCATTTTTTGAAGAGATCGATTTTTCCTTCCCACAACCCTATTTTGTTAGGTAGTTCTAGGTGTGAAAAGTGATGGTGGTATCCTTTTTCTTCACAAAATGCTTCAAATAGATCACTTATAAATTCACCACCATGATCACTCCTTATGTTTATGATTGAAAAACCATTTTTATTTTTAACCTTTTTTAAAAACCTTACAAATCCATAAATAGTTTCATCTTTTGATTTTAAAAACAAAACTTATGTATATCATATAAAGTCATCCATAGTCATAAATATATATTTATTACCACTTATACTTCTAGCTCTAGTTAGTTTAAATAGTTTTATGTGTAGCAATTCTAAAGGTCTTTCAGTAGAAATATGGTTATTGCTCTTAAAAGATGTTTTCACTTGTTCATCCATTTGACAAGCATCATATAACCTTTTCTTCTTGAATACAATATGAGGGAGTCCTTTAACAAGTTTATAAAGAATGTTCATGCTTATATGACCTAGTCTTCTATGCCAAAGAAAATTATTATTAATGCTAGCAACAAGACAACTTTCTATTATCATTCATTCATCAATCTTAATCTTATAAACTTTTTCTTTTTCTATTACCAACAAATAAAACTTTACCATTTTCAAGGATTAAACAACATACATGGTAAAAAACAATTTTATAGCCTTTATCACATAATTGAATAATACTAAGCAAATTATGTTTTAAGATATTGATAAGGAAAACCTTTTCTATTGAAGATGAAGACTTACCTCCAATATTTTTAACTCCAATGATCTTTCCTTTTGAGTTATCTCCAAAAGTGAATTTTTCACCATTGATTTATGCTTGAGAACAATGAATCATCTCCAGTCATGTATCTTGTGTAGCACTATCTAAGAACCACTCCCTGTATTCCCTCAATTCATATACACATAAAATCAAGATGAGGTTTTTGGTACTCGTAGCTTCTTAGGTCCTTTTTACTTAATAGCGGTTCCTTTTGAAACCTAAGTCATATTACTAACTTTGTCCTTCTTCATAGGACATGTATAAATCAAATGACCAATGTTACTACAATAATGAAATGTTTGGTTTGAGTCATATAATTGTTTGGCTTTAAAAAAAGTAATTCTTCAAATATTTTTTATTCTTTTTAGGTTGATAACTTAAACTTTTATTTTATTGAAAACACATCTTTGACTAGCTATGATGATTTTTGAAATCTTAGAACCTTTAGTGAATTTTGCTAGTGTGGTGTTTAACTTATCAACATTTTCTTTTAAAGCTTTATTTTCCTCTTTAAGTAGGTTCATCTTATTGCAATCATCAATTACATTAAATGCTTTATTTTCTAAAGTCTCTTTTTCAATGAACAAGTATGCATGGTTCTTTTTTAATGTGCTATATTTTGATCCTAGCTTCTTACTCATCATACAAGGATTCAAAAGAATCATGCAATTCATTATAGATAATGTCAAATTCATCATCCGAAGAGAGTACTTTATTATCACTTTTAATTATCATGAAACACATGTTTGCAACATGTTTTTCTTCATCACTTGAACTAGAGTTTGAGTCATCACTCCATGTCTCTTTCACTACTCATTTGTGATGATGATTCTTCTTTTTATTTTGAAAGAAAGTGTAATCAACCTTTATATGTCTTGTCTTGTTGCACTTGTAGCATCTAAGTGCCTTCTTGTTAGATTCTTTTTTATTTCCATCCTTCTTGAAATTTAAGAACTTTATATTCCCTTGATTCTTTCTTAGGAAATCTTAGAATTGTCTTGTGATAAGTGCAATGTCCTTCTCCACTTCATCATCATCATCATCATCATCATTATCAATTTGGTGAATGGTTTTGAATGCCAATTTCTTCTTTGAATTCTCTTCTAGTTCTTGTTTTTTCATGGTGATCCTATGTGTCATTAATGATGCAATGAGCTCTTTTAATGGAAATTTGGTGAGATCCTTGGCTTCTCATATTGCCTTCACACCTTTTCTTCCCAAACCTTTGGTGAGGACCTAATAATTTTGCTCACAATTTTGGTATTATTATAAGTCCTATCAAGAGCATCCAAACTATTAATGATAGTTGTCATTCTAGTAAACATACTAATTATGGATTCATTTTGAAGCATTTTGAATAACTTATATTGATGTAAAAGCATGTCTATTTTGGATTCTTTAACTTGATTGGTACCTTCATAAGTTATTTCTAAAGCATGTCATATGTCCCTAGCACTTTTGCAAGATGTAATCCTATTAAACTCACTTCTACTTGATGCATAATATAAAGTATTCATAGTTTTAGCATCCATAGATAACAACTTTTTATCGCTTTCAGTATACTCACTTTTAGCCTTAGGAATAGTTATACCATCTTTAATTTTAGTAGGCTTGTGAGGTCCATTTTCAATAGATAGCCATAGATCATAATTAATAGATTAAAAATATATAATCTTCCTAGCTTTCCAATGGTCATAGTCAATACCATATAAAAAAAAAAGGTGGCTTAGAGGATGATGTTCCTTGATTTTAAAAATAACAACTAGTGGTTGTCATTATACTCAAAGTTTAAGCAAAATAAATAAATGAGAACCTTGCTCTCAGACCAATTGTTGTTCTAGGATCAAAGTAATAATAACACCTAAGAAGAGGTGAATTAGGTATTCCACTAATACTAACAAATAATGCAATTTAAAACCATTAAGCACATTAAGAACAATAAACACAATAATCAACAATATAATTCAAGTGCTTAAAATAAATAGGTAAAGGAATAAAGATTTCAAACTCGGTTTTTAACGTGATCCAACAAACCTATATCTACACCCCAAGTACAACCATAATTGAGTATTGTATTCTTTTATTAATCCAAGTTAAAGATACAATGTCCTTGATGAATCTACACCAAGCTTATACATTACTTGAAGATGTCCCCTCCTCAAGATTTTTCCCTTGGTGACAATACATCACCAATGCCAAGAGTTTATCCAAACTCAAGTTTTTATAATTGTGATTTTATAGTCACAAAATACTCTCTCAGTAGAGTGGATTTTACAATTGAGAATCTATAATCTCTATAACTCACTCAATAGAAATTAAGGGATTTGAAAATGTTTAAATGTTGTGAGAATAAGAATGTATACTCTTGTGCAAAAATATGAATGTTTTAATGCACAAATATAAGTATGATTAAGGATTGATAATTTTGAAGTTGTTTTTATTTTAAAATAGCTTGTATATGATATATGTTCAGATTCACTATTTAATTCTGCAATTAGACAAGCTATATATATGTTTTTAGTAAAAGCTAATTGTTTTATAGTTGTTAATGTTTCTCTGACAGATGAAACAGTTAACCAGTTTATATCAGTTAGGATAATCAATCAACTGGTTCCTGCATATTCCAAGGTGTTCATCCCTGATGAACAAGCAGTTAACTAATTCAACTTAAAAACTAGACTTGACAGTTTTAAACCTTATGAAACTTGAACCAACTAAATGCATATCAATCATATAATGCAAGTAAAGTGAAATGCGTGAATTTGTTTTAATTTGTGCTATCAAGTAAGATTCAAATATTTATACAATTTTCACTAAAATGAATCCTTAAGAACTAAGTCTTCACTTACTTTGCATCTAGGACTTGTAGATTGATTTCTTCATTTAATTTTTCATGCTGGTTGATGTGTTCTTCATATAAAACCATGTTTAAATTTATTCTCAACCAAGCATATTATTAATCCAATTTTATTTAATTGTTATCATCAAAATATATAAATATTAATATATTGCCCAAATGTCAACAAGTATATATGCCTTGTAGCCAATCAGCTGGTTACACATAGTATTGACTTTATTCATGTAAATATATTTAATTTATTAATAAAATTTTATATATCTTTAATATTTATCAAATATTTTATTAATGAATCTACTATTTGATTAATGAATCTAGAATAAAGATAAACTTGAATCGACTAAAGAAATTATAAAGTTATAATTATGAGATTCTTATTGCATTAAAGCATTGTTCTTAAATATTTTTGGCCAATGCTCTATTAAGACTGAATATTAATTAGAGTTGCTAAAATTGATACATATTATGTTTCTTTCTTTATAAAAAGAAGTAGTTGTTCTCATAAGCTGGGGTATGAGAGATATCTAGAACTAATATGCTGGTGTTTGTCAGGTGATATATACACTAAATTAACTCGTATGAGAATTTCATATGAAGAGATCACATGTGTTTATAGAAATGCTTACGTGATAATTATGCAAGTGATCCTTAGACTTGAGATTACTAAATTATCTTATATAGAGAATGTTATGTTTTGATTATGCTACACATTGTTTTAAATAAATAACTTTAAGGTATCTGCAAGCTTTTGTTATATCTGTTAGAGAATAATATAAATCATATATTGTGTGAAACCTCTGGGCGAAAAATTATAAATTGACTAATTTCATGTAAAACAAAAGGAAACAACTTTGTAAATCCCGATCAGGTTATCAGAAAATTCTAAAACTTTGCGTGGAGCCTTCTAATATGATTCCTTAGCTTGGGTTAAAATTTCATAATTTTTAGAGAAATTCAAAAATTTGACAAAAAATCACAATTTGACTAGTTTTACGTTATTGAACGTAATTTTAAATCCAACCATCAGATTAAGCTGACATTTTATAAGAAACCTTAAAATATATTGAATAAAATTTGGTTAAAATTTTAGGATGAACGGAGCTCGGTAGTGCTATCAAAGAATAAGGACCGTCAAATAGAAGTAAAAAGACTCATTAAGGGTAAAATAGTAATTTTCCATTAAAAATAAAACAAGGCAGCCCCTTTTCTGTTATGAATTGCCAAGTGGGTAGTAACAAATGTGGAAAGAAAATAAGAGAAGAACGTGAGAAGTTAAGAGAAAAACAAGAAAAGGTGAGAGAGAGCTTTGAAACTTGTAAGATTAAAAGACTTGGAACATTAAATTAAGGAAGAATCAAGTGAAGGAAGATATAAGAAAGGTGAGGAGGGCTGGCCACACTAGGAGGAGAAGAAAAGTTGGGAGAACTTAGATTGGTAAGTATGAAAAGTTTAGATTCTTACTTGAATGAAATGTTTTTGGGTTTCTTTGAGTAAGTTATCAAACAATGACAATTAAATTTGATTTAATTTCTCATAATCTTGATTTTTTAAAATTAGGGTTCTTATGAGAATTTGGGTATTTTGAGAAAAATAGTAAACATGATGGAATTGAGGTAGAATAGTATAGAAATAGTGAATGTAAGTAGTAATTAAGAAAGAAATTGAATAATGTTGA
>Ga0325403_1000408_pt1 | contig 29150 bp, 25 predicted proteins | sample PopdelMetagenome_19_FD_205665 | JGI IMG/M metagenome (GOLD analysis project Ga0325403, IMG submission 205665) | Populus deltoides microbial communities from Bellville, Georgia, United States - Xylem-PdKOR-R4 | ecosystem: Host-associated > Plants > Phyllosphere > Stem > Wood/Secondary xylem... | reverse complement strand
CTAAAAAACTATTTTAAACTTATTTCATTTAAAAATACTTAATAAATATTTTTATAATCTTAATTAGTCAATTCAAGATACTTATAAATTGGTCTAAGAACACAAGATTAAATAAAACACATTATCATGAAGATCATAATTTTTTTAATCTCAATCTTTTTTTTTCCAGTAAGTTAAAGGATAAAAAATCTTAATGAAATATTTTTTTGTTAAATAGAACTTGAAAATTATTTTTTTTTATTTTCTGATTATGATCAATCAATAATTTTTTTTTTGATAACTCTCTTTCATTTTTTAAACTCATGAATTAAAATAGAAAACAAATAAAATTTCATGTCGGAACGTGTAATTAATTTTCAAACAAAAAAACTAGAAAATAAATAAAAACAATCTAAAGGTAATTTTCCTAAAAATGGCGCTTAACAAATAGTAAAAAAAAAAAGATCGAAAGCCTTTAATTTTGCCTAGCTTTCAAATTTAGTCATCTTGTTTTTTATTTTTTGCAAACAACAAAAAGGGAAAATTGAGAATTGAAATTAAAAAAAAAACACTAAAAGACAAAAAAAGAAGAAGAAAGGGAAATGTTTCGTTGAACATTGCCCCGTTAGGGGATCTAAATTGAATTTCCTGGGCCAATTAGTAATTTTTTCTTAATTTTAATCTTAATTAATTAATAAAGTGGGTAGATTAATTACTAATTAATTTATATAGCAGTATTAGGATACAGTTGTCTTCGTTGTGTTTTTTTTTAATCAAACAATATCATTGTCTCCTAACAAGCACTCCAGCAGGCCTCTAAGCTACCGAGGGGTGTTTGATAACGGGTTGAAATTGGAGTTTTTTTTTAAAAAAAAATTATTTGTTTTTAAATTGTTTTTAATATATTGATATTAAAATTAAGATTTTAAAAATAAAAAAATATTTTAATATATTTTTTTAAAAATTCATTATTACAATCTCAAATATCTCTTAATTAATTAAAAAATAAATTTTTTCCAATAAAATTATTTATTAAACGAACTAAAACTACAGACCTTAAATACAAGGGCTGGTCAGCAACGTTATTATTTTTTATTAGTTATGACTTTACACGTAAAAGATGATGATTGTGTGTATTTATTTTTGTAGTAAAAATTATTTTTGAATAATTTTTTTTTCAAATTAATGTTTTAATATTTTTTGTTATTTTAATATGCTAATTTCAAAAATAAATTTTAAAAAATAAATAAAAATATTATTTTAATATATTTTTAATAAAAAAAACACTTTAAAAAATCAACATCTCAAACACTCATTATTTGCAATCAATCAAAATATGTATTACAATCAATCAAATACTTCCCCATTGCTGTATGCAATAGTGATTAAGATTGTACTTCAAGCCGGCTAGACGGGTGAGAACAAAAACAGTAAACTTTTCTTCGAGAACAAAAACAAAATCAACCACCACTATTTTCAGTTTTTGTTTTTATCTGTAACGGTAACGGTAACGAATTGACATTGGGGTTTTTTGTCAACCCATTAGGCTGATTTGAGCCCCAGAATATTATCTGGGCCAGAGAAACGAAGAAAACTAGACTTGGACCGGCCCATATAATATTGGCAAATTGGCTTCACTTCCAGTAATGTTTGTTGCAGTTACTTAATAATCCCTCGTTAGGTTTGAACATCACTAGCAGCGGTAAAGCAGTAACCTCCACCCTCGAGGGATCCACTAGTTATACAATGATCGATACTCTTCCTGGTTCCTTGGCTGCCTTCACCTCCATTTCATCTTCCCATTTCAGTAATAAAAATGTAATTATTTAAACTTTCTATGAAAAACCACACGCACACGCACACATATATGAACCATCACTTCACCTTCTGAAAGAATCTCTTATATGCTGTCAATTTTCCCTTCTTTTTTTTCCCTTCAATTACGATTCATGTTTCCTGTCATTTCTCATTACAGGTTGTTTGCAGGAAGAATGCTTAATGTTCAACTCAGGTTGGTTTCTTTACACGAAAAATGCATATGGAAAATGGGAACATTAGAAAGTTTGAAAGACGTTGAACATGTCTCATCTATAACTAAAGGTAGATAGTATACCAAGGCTTGAGTATGCTTGAGATAGCTGTGTTGTGTATGCTTGTAGCCCCTCGAACCCAAGATTCATTAATCTGGCAACAAAAATTTCCTGCTGCGTTGTTTTTTTTCCATTTATTAATTTAGCCAACTGATAGGTTTTTGTTCCTTTATTTGTAAATGGAGTGTCTGTTACTATTTGCTTAGCCTCTTTGGCAAGGAATACTTTCGATTGTTGAATTGGTACAGCTAAGTTATCCATTTGAGCTTCCTTTATGTTTACACTTTGAAGCTCTGTCATTGCAGCGAGATGATTTTTTTCCCTGTTGCGGTCTTAGAAATGCAAGTATTCTCTGTCCGTCTGTGAACATGCAATAGATTCAGTTTTGTTGTAAACTTCTAGGCTTGAGAGTTTAGAAAGTATTTTCTCATTTCTGAATTTGATTGACAACAATGCTATATTGACTGTGTATGCTTTAAGTGCTGGGCTACAATTTACGAATGAAGCTAGAAAGCTCTCAAAGCAGTTATTGGTTTCTCATTTTCTGCTTAAAGTTGAGAGCTATTCTGTTACAAGTAGCGGTGGATTAAAAAAACCACATCCCCTTGGAACTATTAGAACTGATTTCTATATAAATTTGGAGGATAAAAGTGATTTTATTTTTTATGCCATCATAGATGATGTGGTTGACAATATGTGCAAAAGCCTGAGACATTTAAGCACCTCGTGTGCTTAGGATTTTGATAGTCACATATGTTTATTTCGTTTCCTTTGGAGAATCATTTCCATATGGCTGTGTAGGAAACTAATGAGCTATGCTTTGTTGTTGTTACTGAATAAAAAAAGGGGGTATGATTGTTTCTTGTGTATTCTATCAAAGGCTATTATGGGAATATGAGTCGCAGGCCATCTATGCAGAATTGATTGTCTGGTTATTTTCCTATCCTTTTCTTGTGCTTAGTTGGTCTAGTTCGTTCAAATGTGAAGCGTGAAGCTTGTATTCTTTTTGGGGCATAAGCTAGTGCTCTCAGGATACTTGTATTATCGAGTTTATAGCTTCACTTATTTTTGTTTAACATGGATGTGGAATGAGCAAGTAAATCTTAGAATTGTTTTATACTGAACACTTTCAAGAAACATTGACCATATTGCTTGATGGTGAAACGGATCCTTGGTATGTGCTTATGTATTGTATCTACTGAAACTTTTGAATCAGCTTGTCGCTTGAATGTAATTCAAGGCTTCTTTTTGTTAGGACACTGCAGGAGGATGGTTATAGCTCGTGGCGTGGCCTCTTTTGGGACTTAAATTGATAGGTATGCTGAGAAATGAAACCCATTTACATTGTGTGTTTGGTGCTTGGAAAGAAACGTGTGTTGGGATCTGCTCTGCTTGGATTGTCATCTGCTTACGATCCATTTAATTTCTGGAGCAACTCTGGTCTGGTTGTTAACTGGGAAGCCGTTTCTTTGACTATGTGAATGGTGCTTGTTGGGTCTTTTTCGATCAACGTGCTAGCTTAGGCTGAGCAGTCTTGGTTAGCCGAGCTTTTCCTCGAGTACTGTGGTTTGGCTTTTGTAGTGAAAATGGAAGGTCTCGAAGAGTTGCGTGGATGGTTGTCAGGTTTTAGAGTTTCTGAATTGCGTGCAACGAGAACGTTCCAAATCACTCTTTTAGCAAACTTGACCTGGAATTAGAATTGTAAACCTCATTTCATGCAATCCGATATCCCTGAGACGCAGAGCAGATCACATGATCACTTCTCTGAAAGAAGAGAGGGAATGTGGTTTATGATATGCAGCTTCAGAAGTGGCCTTGGCAACGTTTGAAAACAGTGAAGATGAAAGAAAGTTTGAATGGAAGGTCATATCTGCACTCCCCCGAGTTTCAAGTCCCTTTGATTTGTGGAGACTTGCTGTAGTGGCATTAATTCGTTTCGTTAAACCAGAAATGTTCAATCACGCAGCAACTAGAAAGAATTCAGTTGGAAAATAAAATCTTAAAATTTCTTCTGCGCTTAGAAGAAAGTTTATGACTCCACAGTCTAGACTAGAAATTTGATAAAGAAACACGCACGCACAGGAGCAGGAAAAAAAATAATCTAGGCAAAGTTTCTGCCCCTACTTGGATCTTTCCTTGACTAGAAACGCAACCCTAAAGCCCATTGTAACATGAAACCGCACCAGGATCCAAGTTAAAGTAAGTGAACCCACAAAAATATCCATTTCGAAACCAGGCTCTCGAACAAAGCCCAGCTCAAAGAAATGCAAAGCCGTTTGTAATCATTGGATCAGAAAATCATTCATAGCTTTCTCGAGTCTTAACGATGGGTCAAAATAACCCCTGAATCTCTTACCTTTATCCAATCGAACCTTCTACTTCTCATTTACGGTGAATAAGTCCTTCATCTAACTCTTGCCTTTTGATATTTGGCGTCTGCTGCATTTTTGTTTGTTTTGTGTTTTAAATTTTTTTTTAAATTAAATTTTTTTTTATTTTGATATTTTTAAATTATTTTAATATATTAGTATTAAAAATAATTTTTTTAAAATAAAAAATATTATTTTAATATATTTTCAAACAAAAACTATTTTAAAAACAATCATTATCACCCTTCCATCTAAAATGGACAACAAGCTTGGACATTGGAATTAAAGTTTCCAGCATTTGACCCTTCACACGAATTATATGAAATTAGAATTTCAATTTTCGTCATTTAAATTGCTATTCATGGTGAATATAAGCAATAGTCTTTCATAGATAGTTATTGATATCATTTTATAGAGAATAATAAAATATATTTCTTAGCAATATTGCTAGCTTTTTTTTATTATTATAAAGGAAATTGATTGATGACCTCACACTCTCGTTATCACTGCAAGAACATTAGCAAACTTGTGAAATTGAATATTTTAATATAAAATAAGTATGTGTTTAATGCATATTTTTTATTTATTTTTAGATGATTTTCATATATTAATATAAAAATAAAAAATATTAAAAAACATTATTTTTATTCATTTCAGTTAAAAAAATCCTTTAAAAATCACACTGCATTACAATATTAAACACACACTTTGTCCTTTTTGTTTTCTTTCTACTATACAAATATGGACAATAAATAATTTGTCATTTAAATTAAATGACAAATGAAATATCAACAGGTGCAGGAAAAATTTTCCTACAACTAAAGGGTTATCTTTATTTTATTTTTCGAGTCTCTGCAATGAATAAGGTTATTAAGTACTATTAATAATTATTTATTTTCTAAATACCATTTGTTTTTTCATGTTGCTCTATTGCATTAACTTTCTCATAGCTTGTGACTCATCGGCATTGTTTTTACATAAAAAAAAGGCTGACCAGACTGCATATCAATACTCGAGGGACTATAATGATTTTTGACCATAAGTCATAGTTGTCCTATAAACTTAAACGAAATTTCTCCACTCCTAAACGAAAATTCTTCAGTCCAGTTTTGCCACTCTCATATTTCCTTTTCCCTCCCTAAATCTTTTCCCCCCTCTTTCAACAAAATCACAAGTCACTGAATTAGGGTTTGTCAAAATTAGGGTTTTTTCCTCTAATTATCAATGAACAGACACAGGGGAGGAGACCGCTACAGCGACAGCGACAACGACAACGACAACTACAACTACAACACAAGCAGCTATAACAACACCATCGACAACCAAGATTCCTCGTACCCTAACCGCCGCCCCTCCCGCTTCTCCGATGCCCCTCCCCGCTTCTCCGACAGTCCTATAAACCGCTACTCTGACAACGGCAACAACAACAACTATAGCAATTACAATCGCCGTAGCCCTAATAATTACCATGGCGGTGGAGGGGGAAGGCGCGCGTTTGATAGTCCGCCGGGTGGTGGTGTAGGTGGAGATGGTGGATTCCGGCCCATGGGTGGTGGTGGTGATGGGGGGTTTAGGCCGATGGGCAGTGCAGGTGGGGGGTTTTTGCCTAATTATCAAGTGCCGCCTCCGTTGTCCCTGCCACCTCAGAATATTTCCGGGCGCAAACGAGGGTTTCAAGGAAGCTCGCCTGGTAAAGTTTTGTTTAGTTAAAAATTGAAACGTTTTTTCTCTTAATTTCTGTTTTGGTAATTGATATGTGTTTAATTCGGAGATCTGGGTTTTGTTTGCGTGGTTTTATTATGAAGTTGAAAATAAATTTAACTCAATTTCGTTGTTTAATTTGGGGATTGGGTTTTAGATGTCTAGTTTTAATGGGAATTGAATGGTAATTTAATTATTGTTTTTCTTAATTTGGGAATTAGGTGCTTATTCGTGTAGTTTTGGTGGAATTGAATGGCAATTTAAATTAATTTGATTGCTCTTATTTTGTGCTAATCATGTCATTAAAGTTAAATTATGTGTTTTTTTTGTCTTTTCTTGTTCAGATGTTAATGAATTTGTATTTTGCAGATAGGTTTGATGGTGGTGGTGGTCGTAGTGGTTTTGCTTTTGCAAAGCTCTTTGTGGGTTCTGTTCCAAGGACAGCTACTGAAATGGATGTAAGTCATTTAGTTGATGCATGAAATATTATAATTAGACTTATACTGAACCCTGAAGAAAGCACTTGAAACCTCTTATACATGTATCTGTGCACAAGTACTCTCCACTTTTTTGTCGTGGCTAGTGTCTTACCATAAACGACGCTGATTTGCGTCTTTTTGCAGTTGGTTATCTTCAACTTTATTGGGCAGGAAATTTTTACTTTATAGTGTCATGTTTGTGCCATCTTAATGTAGTTTTACTGATTTGATGCCAGATTCGCCCCTTGTTTGAAGAACATGGAAATGTGATAGAGGTTGCATTGATCAAAGACAAGAGAACAGGACAGCAACAAGGTATGTAAACTGCTATTTTTAAATGATGTAATTGTGATTCCTATGTATCTTATTTCAGGTCTCTAAGAGGCTGATGGGAGCAAAGTATTCTCATCTTTCATCTCAGTTTATTTTTGCAACAAGTTTCGGGCTTGTTGGTTTTGGTCCCCTTTTTTGTCTTCGTCCTGTCAAAACATGAAGACAGCACATGCAAACCTACTAAAAAACAGTTTTCTATAGCAGTTTGGAACTTGAAGATGATTAGATCCTCCTCTCGTCATAGTGGCTGCTGCAGTGAGAGTATTACCCAATAAGTGTTCTGTAATGTGGATGTCTATTACCGTACTGTAGCATTTTTATGTCAGGATGTTTATAAGGACATCTTTTGTTCACAGTGACACCAGAAAATATTTAATTGTTACTCTCCTAATGGTGTTAAACATGATATAATCTTAAGGATTTTTTATGGTTTTTTTCTTGGCAAACTGGGAGCTGTCCACTTTGAATGTTGTTGATATTGTTTTTTGCACTGTCAAACGAGATGGTTAGCAGTTGGATTGTTAGTTGGATGTGGTTGGTTACTGCATTAAATGAGCTGTGGTTGTTGGTTATGCATCCCTCCAAACTCCAAAGCTACTCTGGAAATATGAGTGATAGGCCATTTCTTATGGGATGAATATTGTCTATGGTGATCGTCTGATTTTTTTCCCTTTCTATGATATGAGATGATGGATATAAGATGAATATTGTCTGAATGTAATGTGAATGTTGCCTTCTGCTTTCCTTCGAGGTTTCTGGCTTTGTTCTGTTTTGTTGAACATGGATGTGCCAACAGTTGCAGTAGTATGTTGAAAATTAACATGTGATGTGTTTTTTAAGAAATATAAGCCTATTGCTTGTGAGATGGACGTCAAAGCTTCATTATGTGGACATATCTTGGGAAGCTTTTTGTTTGATGGTTGGTTGAATATAACGTGGAGCTTATTTTTGTGGTTGGGTTGTGGTAGTAAGACGCTCGTTGCGCATGGTTTGGCTTCAATTTGTGTTCAATTAGAACTTAACAGTTATACTTAATAAGACAGCACAGTTACTAATGTTGTGGCAGGCGTGTATGATGTGTATCCCTTTGGTTTGTATTACTAATGTTGTGGCAGGCATGTATGATGTGTATCCCTTTGGTTTGTATGCTTGTGGTTTGGGTTGAAGTGTGTGTATATTGTTGTTTCCATGGTCTATTTATCAAAAGCCAATTCCTTGATTTCATGTAACTGAGGGTCTAAAAAATTGAATGTTTAAATTTGGGGACCATTTCCTAGTCTTGCTGTTCTAACCATGCTTGTGAGGTAGAGCGCAATATTGATAAGTAAGGATTTTTCTTCGAGTGCTTTGGTTTTGTTTAATTATTAAAGTTTGTGCTTGGTGGTTGCTAGCAGCTTGTGATTAGTTATAATGTCATATTCAATTTCATTATGTGGTGACCTCCATTTCTTTGGTTAATAGAAATCATTTCATTATTTACCAACTTGCATTTGAATGAGATTGTGATGGTCATGGTGTGGCAATTGTGGATGATGTGCTCTATAGCATTCTGCTCTTAACATTTTTTGTCATTGTGTTTCTTATTAGGTACTAAAGGTTCATTTTTAATTTTTTTTACCAGGTATGTGCCATGCTTGTAGAACTCAATCAAATGGCAGTTTGGTGACACATGACTGCAATAATTTCTTAGCTGTATATTATTGTGTCAGGGGTTTTGTATTAGTTTTATTTTTCATCGTGCTCTAGTGGCTAAGCAGGAGAGGTTCATGATGAATTCCTGGTTATATATTCCTAAATAGAATCAGGTAGATAGTTTAAATACAGATCAGGGTCCATATACAGTGAGGCATATTAGTGTCGATTAGAGTAAGAGCTTGTTTTGGCCACACACCAGTTTGGCTATTTGCTCTCTGGTGTTATTTCACTTCATTCTTTTAACTATCAAAATTGCTTGAAAGTTGATGCTACCAACTTAGTTGATCACTATGGTTGAAGTGGTGCACCACTACTGCCACCTGTAAGGTGGTCACATAGGAGTCTTAGTTTACTCGTGAGACACCCCAATTGATGTACTGCTCCTCAAATTTTGCAAAATTGACCGTGCAGCATGGTGAGAGAGTTTGTATAAAATTTATTGCTTTATCATTTGAATTGTTTCAAACATCATGAAAGAACCCTCTTGCAGCAGCCATCGCTAGCATTTGTGATCAAACAATGGCCTTTTGCTCTCAGTCTGTATTGTGTGCTGTACTTTGTGAATGTTTTAAAGAGTTTTGGCAGAACACTTTGAAGGTTGTCTTCTCCAGTGGTGACGGCTCATCAATCCTTTTCTTTTATGTTGGTGTATCCTATATTACCTTTCCTGTTTCTGTTTCATTTTGGTTGTGCCATTCTCCCTGTTATGTGCAATGATCCATATTTACCTTGTCTCCAAGATGACTTGATAAAAGCTAAGACAGATGGCTTCTTTCTAGATGCACCTGGTTGTGTTTGATTAAACAAAATATGAAGCCGAGAAAGGTTTTCTGTTATAAGTTATCTATTAATTTTACTGCAACAGGGAATTTGAATGTGCATGTCTGTGACATTTGAGTTCTTAGTAGACTGGCTGCGATAGGAGCCTGGATGTGCTGTATGTTTAGAAGGCTCATGGTTATGCTCTACACTAGCTTATTCTTTGCACAAAAAGAGCCAAATGAAGAACACGATTGATTCCATGGTACATTTATCATCTTTATTTTGGAGGAGGTACAGTTGTCTGTTCTAGATTGGGGCTCTATGTATGCAGAGACTTACCGAGTTGTAAGATTTTGAGACCAAAATGGAGAACGCACTTTGGATGTCATTTTAATTGGTGCATGTTTGAGATAACTAACTACCAGTGCTACAGACTTTTTATGCTGGAGTGCAGGGGGGATCTTATGTTCCTTTTTTTTGTTGACAAACATGATTTTAAGTGATCATTGACCTTGTGATCATCAAACACTATTTGGCTTGTGCATAAGTTGTTGATTTATATGGTTTTGGTCATGCTATTACTGCCATGTTGCTGTTATCTATTATGGTTGTTATTTCTAAACTCCCTTGTCAGTACTCTACTTTTTCGTCGCATTATGTTGACCAGTGAAATGGCTACATGTGAGACCTTTGGCCTAAGACCTGATGATTTCCCGCATATGCTCTGTGTTTGGTTTATTTGTTGTTAGTCTTTAAGCAAATTATATTGTTTGAGAGAACATTGTGGACTAATTCATGATTGACATTCTTTATGCCATGAGTGCTGCAAAAGAATGCGGGAAGAACATCTGTTACATCCACTTTTCCATTTTTATGCTTTTTACCCAAGTGTGCCTTCAGGCTTCTTCATGCTTTTTCAAACCCCTTTAGATTAGAATCGTTCATTTAGTCCTAAGAGCTCATTACTTCTAATAATAACAGCTAATTATATTTATGGATCTAAAGCTGCAATGCTCTAGTTGAGTATTGGAGCACTCTTTTTTCCTAACAATAATCGGTTTAATGCATAGGAGTGCTGGCATATGTTTTTTACATTTTGATTTAATGACATACACACCACCGTTTGAAGGTGTAAGTAACCATGAAAATCAGGTTAAAAACATTTCACTCATGCAGGCTGTTGTTTTATAAAATATGCAACCTCAGAAGAAGCTGATAGGGCCATCAGAGCTTTGCACAATCAACGAACTCTGCCTGGGGTTAGTTACGTTCCTTTGCTTGGTTTCCAATTACGTGGATCATTATAGCAGTTTCACATGTTAAACATTTGTTTTCCAGGGTGTGGGTCCCATCCAAGTTAGATATGCTGATGGAGAACGAGAGCGCCTTGGTAATTGTCAATTACTTAACTGAGATTTCCAAGTTTCCGAAGTTTGATCTGTTTCTTACATGTTGAATCTGCTCTATGAAACATTCTTAGGTTTGCTAACATTTCAAAACTTTTATGAAATGGACATTTCTTGTTCTTCATTACTATCTTGGATCAAATATTTCCGTTGGCAAATGCCCTTTTAGGTGCTATGTTCCTTGAACAGTTAAAACTTGTTTTTAATAAGACAGAACACATGCAAATATGTTTTTATTTCTAATTTCTAATTTCCTTCCCTGATTTTTTCCTTTGTATGGTAGGTGCAGTTGAGTACAAGTTGTTTGTTGGTTCACTGAACAAACAGGCTACAGAAAAGGAAGTTGAGGAAGTATGTCACATGTCTTTTGATTGTTTATTGTTTTGTCATTCTTCTGACAGCTTGCCTTCCTCTCTCCCTCTTAATGAATGCTTTATTCTCCTCTAGTGAATATTTAACAGTTTGTTGGTTTATCTGATGAGTAGATATACCTTCTATACCATTCCCTCATAGATGCATATATGAATTTCGTTAATTCAGTTTACTTTTTCTTTCTAGGCATGTGTATAATAATAAGTGTTTCTTTGTTCAGATTTTTACACCGTATGGTCGGGTTGAAGATGTTTACCTTATGCGTGATGAAATGAAGCAGAGTCGTGGTGTGCCCTTAACTCTTATTTCATGTTAAGAAACATAATATTCCTGTATTTGAATTCATTTTCTTTTCAACTTAATGCCACATATTTTTTTTCTAGGTATTTGTGGAGCAAATTAGATTGTTATTGTTCTTTTTCTAAATTATCTACATAACAATAAGGGATGGGTGGTATTATCAGTCTATATCTCTGTAAACAATTGGCCAACATTTTATGTGACAGCATGCAGGGTTGATGCTTCTCCTCAGTGCATTCTTCTTGGCACTTACTTTTCTTTATGCTCTTAACTATGTGAAGCTAATACCATCATGTTTCTAACTTTCGACTGCTGATTCTCCTGTTGAATTCATTCTGAAGGTTGTGGTTTTGTTAAATACTCCCATAGAGACATGGCATTGGCAGCTATTAATGGTCTTAACGGAATATATACAATGAGAGTAAGGAGTGCTTGCTGCTTTTATGATGTTAGGTTTACTGAATATAATATTAAGTGTCACCTTTTTACTTCAATTTTCTGAACTGTTCAGGGTTGTGAGCAACCATTAACTGTCCGGTTTGCAGATCCTAAGAGGCCCAGGCCTGGAGGAGACTCAAGGTTTTTCAGCTGTGATCTTCTTTCACTCTGGATTACTTGTACATTTCTTGTTACATTTTGAATGAAATTCACAAAATAAATGTTGGAGCTTTTTTTTTCCCCAGAGGTGGTCCTGCATTTGGTAGTCCAGGTGTCGGCCCAAGATTTCAAGCTTCAGGGCTTAGGTAAATTTTCCCTTAACATTCTGGTAAAATAAACTGTCACTTCAGCTTCTCTATTTATCTATTGTTTTGACATTATTGCTTTCATGCTCACTTTTGTTAGACCGCCACCAAATTTAGGGGATCCTATGGGTGACCATATTCCGCCTAATGCTTGGCTTCCAATGAGTCCCCAGAATATGGGTCCTTCCTCCAATGCTGGTGTTCATGGTTTTGGGAATCAGTTGCCTCCTAGGTCCGGTGACTTAGCAATGCCTTTAAACCAGGTAAGACTATTTGCAGTTATCTGATACGTTGAAACTCTTTAGCATTTGCTCTTACCCATGATTAATTTTTGTTTTGACTCTTTAAGCAAATGCATGATTAATCTGGTCTTTTACTTACAAAACAATTTTTTTTATTGGATGGTATATTGATCACCTGATCATGTTCACTTTTGATAAAATACTCCTTTTCTTGTCACGAATCCCACTTAGAGATTCGTAGAGTTGGCAGTCTTTTTCTTGACATGTATGATCTTTGATTGGATGGTATATTGAATATCTTCTTATGAGAAACTTGTCTCCTTTGTTGCGCCATAGTTTCCTTTGTTTAATTCTAAGCATATGTTTCTTGTTGCTAGCTTTAGCAATTCAGACCCCAGACCCACATGGTTCGACACTGTTACTTCTATTCTTACAGAACTTTGAGGATTGACAGTTTCTCCTGCTGCATCTTGGGCACATGAAGACACTTATTGATGCCTGCATGTGCTTCTCATTGTCATCCTAGACTAACAAATATTGTCTACATGTTTTTATTTTTTCAGACTGTTAACCAGTCACTGCAGCATCTCCCCCCTGCTAGCCAGCAAATATCACCTCTGCAGAAACCACTTCAATCGCCTCAGCACTTGCCACCTTCCCTTCAACTACATGCTCAAGCTGCATCTTCCTATCCTCAGACACAGACTTCTCATGTCAGTCAGCTACAGAGTTCGCTTGCTACTAGTCAAACACCCTTCAGTCAAGCACTGCCATCACAGCATATGATTGGCTTTGGAAGACAGTTACCTGCTTCTCAAACTGAGATCCAGCAGGGCATCTCATCAACTGTAGCACTACAAGCCCCCCACTCCATGTCTGTAGCAATAAATCAACAGCAATTGCCTGCACCTGTTCAGCAGCAACTACTTCAGCCTCTCCAGCAGTCCCCTTCTCAGTTAGCTCAGATGCTGTCACAACAAACTCAAACCCTGCAAGCAAGCTTTCAGTCATCTCAGCAGGCTTTTTCCCAGCTGCAGCAACAGTTGCAGATGATGCAACCATCAAACCAGAGCACACTGCAACAGAGTCCCCAGGCTCCAAGACAGCAGGTATGATAGGCTTTTAGAGGGTAAAGAGCTGTGTAGTGGTCAGGAATTCCTAGATTCATTACTCACTTCTCTTCAAATTTTGGTAAAAGTCATGTATTGGGCTGCAAGGTTTAATGCGCATACAGCTCTAGATCATTTGCTTGACGTCATTGGTTAAAACTGCTATCAAAAGCTGGAAACATGATTTTGGTTTCTGGAAAAGTAGTTCTGATCACAAGGAAACTTGAACTTAGAAGTGTTGCTGGGTGTTGGCGTTGGATAAAATTTTATCTGTCTGACCTGTTAGTGCCCATGATATTTTACATACATTTATACCACTTGTCTTTTCGTGGGGCACCTTTCACTTCGTGAAAACCCAAATTCCAGCTTCTCATGTTAGGATGCTGCACTAATTTGCCCATCTAAAGAAATTATACTATTTTCTCTCAATCTTGTGTTTGCTGTTGTACTTCCTTTTGCTTGTTAAACTTGTGTTATTATGATTATATGCTGAAAACACTGCCTGCCTTCACATTCTCAGTGGCCTCCACAAGCAGTTGCCAGCACTCCACTTCCTGTAGATTTGCCTCCATCTACTTCTGCTCCTACTGCAGGTGTTATGAGTCAGACTGTAGCTCCTGTAAAATGTAATTGGACTGAGCATACATCCCCTGAGGGATTCAAGTACTATTATAACGGTGTAACTCATGAAAGCCGAGTAAGCAGCTAATCGTTGATTTGCTCTGTTGTTGGCACTTAATTGTTTGAATTAGCTGTTAACTTTTCCCTGTGACTGGACAGTGGGAGAAGCCTGAAGAATTGAAATTATTTGAGCAACAGCAGCAACTGCACCAAAAACCTCCAGTTCAACTGCCTCAACCACAGACAAATCCTCAAGTTTTGCCCACCCAGCAAGTGCCACAAACCCAACAGGTGCATCTTCAAACACAGTTTCGCCACCAGCAACAGCAGCCACAGCCTTCCTTTTCTTCTACGGTTAGTGTCTATATTGTTGTTCCAAATTGTAGTGCATATCATATCTCCTCGCTAACTCCATATCATGAACTTCCAGTATGCCACTACTGAAGTTAGGGGTCAACAAGATATGCTCAGATAATTACCAGTCATCAGAAAGCATTTTGTTATTTGTTAATGTGTCACAGTAATGCCTGTCTTAAAATGAGACTGCCTTAAAAGCCTCCTTTTGTGGGTACTTACTTTTGAGTACTGATTTTTCTATTAGTTGTTGTATGGCTGGTTTAGCAAATTAAGCCTCAGTCTTCGCCTGGCCATTCCACATACCATTACAATGTGTCAAGTTGCATATTTTGCAGGTGGTAAGATAATAACTTCATAGAAGTTTTAAATGGAAGAATGTAAAATGTATTACATAAACTCATATGAATTCCCAATGATAATTGAAAGTATTGTCACCCACCAGAGGTCTTGTTGTCCAAAGAAATTTAGCCTGTCTGTTAATCCAGGGAATGATTGGTGTAGTTTTGGATCGTTTGTAGATTGCATTGTATGAAAAAGATTGCCCCTGGTGCACTTTTTTGGTTGAGCCCGTCCATCTTTGTTGGTTCCCTTGTCAAAAAATCAATGTGTCCTACATGTATTAAATCTGGTTTATTCCCTGGAGTTTGCTTTGATTGGAATGTTGCAGATGGCGCTCTGCATTAAGTGGATGTGCTTTTCATGCTATCCACAATTGCTCGAGAAGTCATGAAATTGGAGATGCAAGAAGATGCCTTTTTATATGTTTGATTTACTCCCTTGTTAAAACAAACAATAACAACCAAGCCTTAATCTGAAACTATTTGGGTCTCCACACCATGCAACTGCACAATTTTTAGTTTTAAACCTATAATATCTTGTATCTTGTATGGAATGCAAGTCCATGCCTGTTGCACGGGCACATTTTAGAATTTAGACTTCATTTAAACTGTGGAAAATGTTCTGCTATCTGTTTTTCACTGAAGATTTAAATGGAAGGAAATATGTATATGAACACAACTTTTGCACGTTTATCTTTTTCCTGTTAGGAGTTTTTTGTCATCTGCCTTTTGGATCTTTTTTTGACTTTGCAGGAACATGGTTATACACAATTACCTGCAGCAGCTAGTTCAGTCAACGATTCGACACGCTTCCAGGTACCTTGTGTTTTTCCATGTCCTTGGATCTTTTCTGTAATAATAGATCATTCCTAAGGTCATTGTCTGCTGCAGGGGCGTCCAGTTGCTCAGGATTGGATGTGGAGGAATAAGCCAGCAGGTTCTGATAATTTTCTATTTTTATATTACTCTGGGATGGTTTTCTTTTCACCCAAAGTTTCTCAAGACAAATAGGAATTAGTGCAAAGGAGACCTAGAAAATTATGCCTGAACATCAAAAATAGTAACTCGTCCTTGCAAGGTGCCCTTTTGGATGAAACTGAATGAAAGCACCTGCAGCATTGCACTTGTGTGCAAACTGCCAAGATAACATGATTAGTGGGTCATGATTATGGGACATTGGGTTGCTTTGGGGAGTAGAATTGGATTATTTTTTTTACGAGACTGACAATTCAAGTCTCATGATGTGGTAGATTGTTTTGGAAGATGGCATAGGCACCCTTAAATGTGCTTTGGAAGACAGTTTGGGAGTTTTTAATTCTCTGTTCGTCTTGCTCATTGTTTTTTGTTCTCTTACTCATGTTATGTTGCGTTCTTCTCCAGGAACTTGAAGAGAGGAATCTGAGGCAGCACATGGGCAAAGTTACAGCTACTTGAAATGCCAAGTGAGAGCACTGGCAATCCGACAGGAGCGGCAACAACTGCTATGAGCTTTAAATGCTAAATGAGATGTTTATTGAACAGTTTTTCCAGCTTAATCTTTACTAGCTGTGGCGATTTACTGTTCAACAGTTGCTGTAATGCAAATGCCTATGTGCCATCAGTACACGGGGTAATGACTAGCCTATATAACATATCAGTTGCTACCTATGATCCAATATTCACTTGTAACCACATAACCCCCATATTTGGCCCCACTTGAGGATCCGAGATGGCAAGTGATGCTGATGAATAATAATAGTAATATTCACCAGGCGTTGTACTTTTTTTGCCAGGTTTATTTTATTAGTTTTGGGTTATACTAGATTCATAGCAGAAAAGAAAATCGAAAGTGGTGTTTAACCGTTTTAGGACGCATTATAAAACTATAATCTTCCGAGTATTTTTTTTTTACACGCTCGAACGTTTATATAAACCTCATGGATTATGGATAAAGCTTCTAAATTGAGCCAAGTTATCAGCATGTAGCTTGTCATCTTGCTAGTAGTAATCGAAAGATTAGTCGACTGTCCTACAGTTCCTACATGTTTCGCCTTTCACCTTTAAGCGGCCTTAAGCCTCCCATTTTCAGCGTGGAATTCTTGAACTCCTCAAGGAATAATAATGGATCCTCCACGTAGGATTCTGCAATCTCACGCGTGCGATCATCTTCTATTACAAAGAACTGGTCAGACGGAAGGAATCCCTTTCCTAGAGAAGATTGTCGAATGTAGCTGGGGTCACCAGGTCAAGATGTGCTACTGTCGTGTTGCTGTCAACAGTTTATGAGCGTGGTTGCTGTAGCGACTGAACGAAGTCCACATAAACATCACGGCCACCGTAGTTACCAGGGCACAGGAATCGAGAGCTAAAAGTTGAGCATCTAGCTTTTCCTATTGTGTGCGCACCTGCCGAATCACAATTAGACCGTGGTTTTCAGGTGGCAGGAGTGTCCTGACACGCATTAGGATAGGAAACATATTACCTGAGAGGGCAACCATATCATTCTGTATGATGCCAGCATTCTGAAAATTAGATACACTAGAATTTGGAGCACGTATATTCCCAGTCGCTGCTGCCTTGCTAGCACTCAAGCTGTCCTTCCTACCCATCTGGACTTCCTAACTTGGTCCACCAGACTGCAGATTAAGTAGAATTCAGGTTAGTTCAAACCATTTAAAGATAGTAAGATATTCTTTTAACATGAAGAGTGGCAAAAATGCAACACACAAGAAGAACAGAATCATTGGCAACAACTGCGAGAATATCAGCACAAGAAACCGTTTCAGGACAAACAGATTCCAGATCAGATTTAACGAGTTCAAGTTCAATGGTCCAGCTTTTTTCACCCACAAAGTTCTCAGTATCATCTAGCAACACTGAAGCGCCCAATCCCTGCAAAACACAATTTGTATCATGGCCATTGCTATTGCAATAAAAGCTTTCATAAAGAGAAACAACATGTAAAGTTCATAAAATTAAACTTTGACTTGCATTAACAAAGCAATCATGGAAGGGAAGATGAAGCATGGAAGCTGCCGTTCTTGGTTCCTCGGAGATTGCACTTTCAACCCAAGATAAGATATAAGGGTCTGCCTCTGGGCAGGATTCTTTGTACACGTCAAATTGCAATAGCACACCAATATCATCCACACATGTTTTGTTCAAAGTGGTTGGTGCTTTGCCAACTCAATTACAAGCTTAATAAGCATCATAAAACAAAAAAGGTAAGATCATATCCATGTTCCACTAGCTTGTGTGGACGTATATGAAATGGTGCTGGGGTTAATAGCTTCAGTTCACTTGAATAGAAATTGCTGCGAAAAAAAGAGAGATGGAGTAGTTTCATGTATTGTACCAAAGGGTGGTTAGTGGTTACTGGACAACGCTGTCAAGACTTGGAAGCAGTCAAGTTCATAGTACATGATGAGCGTGCAGTACCCTAATCCCATGTGCTTCAATTTTTCTTTTTACCGAATGTTTCTCTCAGAGTTGAGATGGTACATTGAAAATTTCCCAAGTATGTTGAGAGAAAGGGGCCCAGTAGTTTGTCAGAAACCACTAGAGCTTAGAGTTGCAGGTTCTGTTTCCGTTGAGGGGTTGGATTGTTCCATTCATGAACTCAACAGATGCAGATGCTTGTTTAAGTTGTGTCTTCTAGGCTTATAGCCCACACATCTTTTTAATATTTGCCATCAAAACTAAGAGCCAAAAAGGATCTCTAGTGTTGCTGATAGAAACCATGAATTCAGGCCATTGATAGTATACCCTGCAGGTATTTTCTGAAATGTGTGCCAGGCTAAGCAGATTTTTGTTACTTCTTTGAATCAGTTTTCTGAAATGTATTTTAAGAGGTGTTTGATAGGCAGATTTTTAGATGTCTTGTAATGTGATCGTTAAGAATATGATATTTGCATTTCATTGAAAAGGAAAATTTCTATTACTTTGTGGTATTTTATAATACAAGGCTAAGGCTCCCTACTTTCAGCATCTCTTTTATAAGAACAATCAAGAGTCGGGGGAGGATGGAGAAAAAAATTGGGAAAATCTTTTTCATGCTCTGTTTGGGGCCGGAATTTGTTTATCGCATGAATGACAGCCTACATTAAAGGCAGTAAATTTGATATGCTATGGAGATAACAGAAGGAGAGAAGAAAAAACAACAACAGTAGGAATCTCATCTAACATGCTAAATCCATTTTCACAAGACAAGGATCAATGCTCTGAGTACATGCATTATTGACCCTGGCAAGAGAGGATCAATCTCTGAAATAGAATTCTAATTGATCTCAGAAACCATGCATGCTTAGCAGGCTTGAAACGACTATGTAGAGTTGGTTCTCATGCTACAAAGCTTGCTCAGGTCATCTGCCAGCCCATCTATCTCTCTGTCTCCTTTCTCTCTTGTGCACTCCCTCAATTCTCCTGCTTTTCTTCTTGTATTCTCTCCACATTTGTAAATTTCAATTTGGTTAATTTTTTGGGTCAAAACCAACCGAACCAAGGAATGCTCTCCCTGACTAGCGGACACCATACACATACACACACTAGTTTTAGACATGCAATGGCATTGCACGTAGATTATTCAAGTTTTTGTTAAATATTACATTCTTTTTCATGAATTATATTCAAGATATTAAAACAAATATAATACCCATAACTTCAAATATTTAAAAGATAAAAAAATTTAATGTGCTGGTAATTAATAGTCTCTGTTAATACTTCTTCATTAGGTAGCAATAGGGGTTGAAATTATGTTTCCTGAAATTTTGAATTTTTTTTGTTTTAATTTTGTTTTATATATTTTTGGATCATCAAATGTCAAAAATTATTTTTAACAAATAAAAAAAGTATATTATTTTGATATACTTTTGAATAAAACAAATATTTTAAAAAACAACAATTACATACTCTTGAACACCCTTTAGCCTTGCAAATTTCCCCTAATGAAAAAATAGTAAAAGTGCTGCAAATGTTGTATTATGAATATTGAATAGAATGGCTATTTTGTCTCAGTATATTTTCTACCATAATAGTATATGGTATGCGTTATAAAGTTATGCCGTCGATCTTCATTCACAGGATGATTAACTACTCTACTGTGATTAAGTTTGAGTCATTTTTTGAGCGCTGTCATGTCCATGTAAAAGGATTGTTGAGTTCTTTACTTACGTTGTTCAAAAAACTCATGTTGTCCGAATATAAATCCCAAGAATTGAAATTAATGATGCGTCAAGAATTTGAGGGTCGCCGAGGTCTGCATAAAACAACAAAATAGAATTAACCCTCCGGCACTTCTTGAAACAATGTCAGATGGCCACTGAAAAGGAGAATTAATGAACATAGGGAAGACATAAGATGAAACAATCTTAAATCTGTCACAAGTAAGGTATAACTGGTATCTCTTATGTTAATAGAAATTTTAACTGCTCGACTTCCCATTCATGTTTTGTTTCTTGTGCTTACATTAGCAAGTGGTTCTTCCTTCGGCAAGATTATCCATAGCCCGAGCCATACAGAAAGGCCAATGGACTCGACTCTGAAGAAGGCCCATGCTTTTCGTCGGAGAGAGATGTTCCAAGATAGGCCCTTGTGTAATGAGCTGGGGGGGCTCATTAATCGGGCCTCTCGAACAATCCATTTCTTGAGTACTGGGCTCTATATCAAAAAGAAACTAGGCTTCCTTTCAAAAAAGGGCTGGATTGCTACGACAAAAAACAAGGCCATGCCATCAATCAAGTGCCTGTAACTCGTCCTCTCTTCCCTCCAAACTTGTGTTTTTAAACGAAAAAAAGGAGACTAACTTCTCTAGCAGAAGTAAACTAACCATTGTTTAAGCTAGGTTAGAAATTCATTGGAGAGAAAGGAATATCCAGTTCCTCTAAGATGAATCCAAAACGAATAGGTTTGAAAAAAAAAGGCTAGTTCTTTCCACGTCCCACCTCCTCCATCTAAAGACTCGTACGCACATGCGGACCATGCCTATGAAACCATAGTTGTTTGATTGATTAATCATTGATATAGCATGGTCACCTCTCTGGGCATAAGAAGTGCACAATTATATGTATCTTCATGGACAAGATTCCACCGGGGAATTGTTTTTGTCTTTCCTTTTTTACATATCATAATTAATATCTTTTCAAAAGGCTGATTCGAGGAATTTTGAGTTATTCAAAATGTTATCCTAATTCTTTCAGTGCCTTCCTATCGCACTCTTTTCAAGATCTGAACATAAAATTTCTATATATTGACGGCTAGATTGTCCCCCAACACTTTTTTTGCTTGTCCCAGAAGAATAAATTCACGCTTTCATGTTTAATTAGAACTAGCGAGGCATGTATGGGCGCACATGCCACACATTCATGGTAATTATGTATGCGTACGTGTATGGGATGTTGAAATAAATCCATTATTTCAATGATCCAAAACACCCTCGAATTAAACCTTTTAATGTGTTGTGCAATTGATTTCTAGGTGATCATTCACGTGAACTGTTAAGGATGAAAAGTTCCTGTGTTGTTAAAAAAGGAATATATTAACTTGAAATGAAAAGTTCATGATCAGCGGCTAACTAGAAAGTTTGGGGTATTAATCACGCAGGACAATTCTCACCTTCCAATTCTCTTTTCTGCGAACAATCAAGATCAGGGGTGCGATTTTCCATCTCTTCCACTTTCTAAAGATGCTTAAAGGCAAATACACACCATCCTGTCATTTAAAGAATATTCACTGCTATAGCAAGGTGGACAAATTTGTGAGAATCTTTATCATGCTCATTGTTCGATCATAAATTATTTCCTTGAAACCTTCCTGCGTTCATACCATGATATCATGCTTCCAAAAACTTTCCTAAAAATTGATGGAAAAGCTTTCACACAATTTCTTCTAGATGACATGATTCATCCTGGCATGCCATTATGGCCTCTGCTATATACTACGGCTTCACAAATCACATAGCTCCACGATGGAACCTAAAACCTCCATAGTCGCGGAGATGATCTGTAGGTATGATGTGAATGCATGGATATGCAGCCTTTCCAAATGTTTCTACATCATGATATTCAAAAATTAAGAAATATCTTGGCAAACAAAAAATAATAATTAAGAATTGATGTTTGTAGCTAGGCTGGATGTGTAATGAGTTGCGAATATGTTTTTCTACCAAGTAGATAAGTTTAAGCTCATAAAAGAAATAGTTAGCGTGTTATTTTTTCTATCATATTATTGAAATATATACTAATTAGGTTTGAGAATTTTTATTTTATTCACATTGTAGATTGTTTCAGCTACATTTTTCGTTGAATTGAAAGCTGTTGCTTATTTGAAATCTTCAGAAGACTAAGCAAGGGCTTAATCACGAAAGGGCGACTACTGGACATTTTAGGAAAATAATCATTACTCGACTACAGCACCTTATCCTTACTTTTACAAGTTTTCAACAATATACGTCCAGCTACTTATATCAAGAAGCAATGGCATTTTGGAACGCACGAGATTTGAATCTTTTCTCCACTAACCTATAATAAACAACTGCAAATGCGCGTCATAAACAAATTTCTTTTTCTTGAACAACATTATATTAATAAGCGATATTTGAATCTAATTTAGCTGTGCCTGTGTATTTACTTGCACACACAATCTTTTTTGTGCATTCTCACATGTTGAATTCAAGTTTCGGACGCGAAAATATACTTTCAAGTTTTGTTAGGGTAGACATGAATAGATAATGAATGCGGAGTACGTGTGTGTGTGTATATATATATATACATATGCTAGTGGGGGCTATGCTTAGCATGTTTCCTATGTGATCTCTAAAGCATCGGATCATATATACAAAGCTAGCTAAGAGATGATGTATATATAAAAGTTGAAGATGGGCTTTCATCCAATTCTATTAATTTCTCCTACACCCATCGATATCTATAAAAGATGGCCGCTACTGAATCATGTATGGCTGTAAGTAGTAATTGTAGCGTGGCATGTATATGAACTGATCCATATCCACACACTCCTGGCGAAAACAGTGCATCATGGACAAGCCTTCACAACCCCATGAGTTATACTAAATATGGAAGCCAAGTGCATCTTCGACAATGCTTAAACCAACCTATATATCCCTACCAAAATCTTTCACCATCCCTTCAATAATCAAGAACCACACACAGACCATTCCCTTGCTAAAATATGTTTACGTTACCAGTCAATGACTCATTTCCATCTGTATATAACTTGAGGGGAAAAATGGTCATAATTAACTCATCAAAGATTAGTGGTGTCAAGTTGCTACACTTTGCACCCCGGCCCATGCATGTTAATGCGATAAACTCTGTACACATAATTTTCACAAACTGTCCATCTTTATCCTTGTAGGGCTCCCCGTACACATCAAGTTCCCAAGTTCATCCTCGGTTTCTCATTTCCCAAGAAGCCTAGGATTTAATACAGACAAAAGGGTAAAGAAAAAAAAGCTCAATCCATCTTCGTTAAATGTTAAAAACCCTAACCCTAATTTTCCTGACAGTATTAATGATATAGCCTTTCCTAATATCAATGCAAATGAACCAATCAAATCAGAAGAGGAGGTATGAAAGTAAGAATTAGCGAGTGCCGGAAGAATATAAGGAAATTGAATAGCTTAAAAGAACAACGATGACACAAAACCCAACATCTCCGTAATGTAATAATCTCTGGATACAAAGAATACAACAAAAGAAATCAAGAGATTAACTAGTCTTTTCCCGCATAAGCTACAAGGGCAGTCATTTTCCAACATCGATCAATAAAGTTCTGTATCATGAAGAATGTGAACTGGGATCGTCTCTACAAATACAGAACCCCACAAGTAAGTTAGAAATCAAATTACATACCGATATCTAATAGGAAATATTTCTACTCCTCTTTAGGCTCCTTTCTCATCTGGGAGGGCACAATATCCTGAAGAAGGCCATGGTCTCTAAGCAAAGAAGCTGGACTATCCGACCTTCTCTGGTGAAAAGAAAAGGCGGGACTAAAACTAGTATTACTTGTGGTATTAATGTTCAAAGAAGGTGATGAGCTATACATGTAGGCATGCTGTTGATACTGAGTTTGTGGAATAACAAAAGATGATGTTGCAGCACCAAAACCAGTTGAATCAGACAAAATTCCAATACTTCCTCTAGGAGTTATTGGGCTTGGATGTATGTGTTGACCTTCGTATGTTGTAACAACTATAGATGAATCATCAGATGATCTCTCCACTCTCTTCTTCACACCACATCCTGCACTAGTGCAACGATAATAACTCCTGCAAGAAAAGCAATAAATTAACAAACTTTTTGTGTATATATCATCATCATCACCCAAAAAATGGGGGGTTGCATATATGTTACTTCTTGCTACACAAGTTACAAGATTTTGTGTATCCTCATCCTTCAGAAGAGATCAGTACACTGTCATAAAGAAGACCAAGATGGGATTCTAATGATAGATATACCTTGGATAGGGGCTGTTTTTCACAGCTTTTTGGCCGTACTTCCTCCACCTAAACCCATCATCTAGGTGATCGACTTCACTCTTTGTCATGAAAGCAAATCTCGGCTCTCTTTGCCTTTTTTGGTTCTTCTTTTTCGGTTTCAACCTGAACCCACAACACATTACTACACTTTCAGTACTTCCAAAAAAAACCCATAAAATTGCACAAACAGAACAGGTTAAAAAAAAAAAACTTCTTTTATTTCATTTTCCCTTCAGCAGATCACCCATCACTCTTTTCTTTCATATTTCAGTCTAAAACAAGAAACTCACTGTAACAAACAAGATAATAAAGCAAAAAAACAATACTAACATTATATTATAGTGCAAAAGGAAAAGAGAAAATTACTGTTTCTTGGTCTTGTCGTGATCCTGCTCTTCTTCTTGATCTCCAGTTTTAACTTGTTGGAAAGCATCATTTCCTGCTTCATTCGAAGAGGAAGAGATAGAAGCTGATGAATTTGGAGTTGCTGGGTTATTCAAAACCTCTGATGTTTCCGGTAGAGTTGATGCCGGTGATGGGACAAAAGTTTGTTGCTGCTGAGACCCCACAATCGGATTCTGAGCAAACCAATCGAATAAAGAAGCAGCGGCACCAAAATCTTGGTTGATATCAAGCAAATCCGTAAATCCTAAAGACCCAGCCTTTTGATCACCACCAATAAAATCAAATGGCATCATGTCAAAGATGCTATTTAATGGTGGTGGTGGTGGTGTTGCTGTTGTTGATAAAGCAAAAACACTAGGCATCTGATCAATATCACTTGTTGTTGTTGCTGCTGGTGGTGGTGGTGTAATGAAGGAAGTATTTGCCATATTGAAATTCTCTGTCTTTAATATTGTTGATCTTGTTAGCTCTTTCTTCTCCTCTCTTTTCTCCATGGAATTTGTGCACACGCTACTAATATTTTTATTCTCCTTCATTTCATTCATTCTCAAAATTTAAAAATAAAATAAAAGCATTGTGAGAGTGTGAAACAACTTGAAAAGTGTGTGTGTGAGAATGGACTTCCTTCTCGGCGTGTTTAACAGCTTAGATTATTGAGGTTTCCCATTGTTGCGGTGACCGTCACTTGCCGGTAATTTTGTGTGATGGTCTGCGGACTCTGTTTGGCATTTACTACTGCTGGACCGCAATCGGGTCCACTTTTTCATACGCGGATATTTTGACTGGTTTCCCCGGTTGCGTGTAGATAGACTTTTTGCGTACACGTGGATTTTGAATTAGAGCAAAAGTTTTAGATAGCTCGTGTGCATGTGATCTCTTCCCACTCGTTTTTTTTTTCCTCTCTCTCGCTCTCTCGCGGCTGCGGCTCCCTTCCCTTACCCTTTTTTTTTTAAAAAAAAAAGGATGGCAATTTAACTTATTTTTATTTTATGTGAAGTTGACATCTAAACCTGTGAAGTTACTTCGATATCCCTCGTCTTTTTTTGCCTTTCCCTTTTTCATTTTGTTTTTGAAATTACATGAACACCCATGGAATTTGGCTTTAATTACATTTACAGTACTGTCGACCATTAAGCTTGTAATTGCCAGCAAAATATAAAACTATCTTCTAATATTTCTTAACACTGCCAAATTTTAGTTGAAGGTTGGAAATTCAGGGGGTAATTAAGTTTAATATCTTCCAGATCATATATAATCCCGAGAAGGCTCGACATATTCAAATTCAGGGGGTTATTAATAAGATTTGTTCTGGGAGCTTTACTTTCAAAAAAACTTTAAATTTTGAACAGACCGGTGTAGACCTCACCCCTGACATGTCACTTCTAATTTTTCTTTCCATGACATTGATTTAGGAAGTTCAAGATCATTTTATATATCCATCTATATATGTATAGTCGACGTCCTTGGCAACACCTGTGCAATATATTTCAACCATTCTATTACCTACCAAACTAGTGCAATAAGTTCAAACCATCTAGAGCCTTGGAAAATAGGTGATTCGTGATAGTTTTTTTTTTCTGTTTTTATTTTAAATGTAAAGGTTATTTTGTCAACTTTTGAGCATTCAAACTAATTTTAAATCTAATTAGACTACGTATGCATGCGTTGCATTAAAAATTATAAAGTTTTATTAATTTATGTGCAAATCAAGATAATAAATATTTAGGATAATAAATAAATTCAGATACGTTTATAAAGTTGGATCAATTTACTCCACTCAACCTTTTTTTCTAAAAGAAAACTAGTCCATGTATTTATACAAGTGTGTTACATTTATACCCCTATCGACCTCACAATAAAGGCTAAAAATATATAGAAATAAGAAAATTTAAATTTGACTGAATATGTATTTAACCGATCTTTCGTATTTATTTTATTTGATTTTAAATCAGTACTTTATAATTTTACATTGAAATTTGTTATGCATCTAAACAAAAATATTGCTTTGCATCAATCAATCACAAGGGACAAGTTAATTGTACTTAATTTACTTCTTACTTATATTTCTAGAATTTCGATCTAGAATCCGAATAATTCTTACACGGGTTTTCTTTTTCTTTTTTTTACTAATGATTTCATATTTCTCATAGCAATTAATCATATAAATATGATAGTACTCATGGAGTGTGATGAAGCTGGGAAAAACTTCACATATAAATTGGATTTTCACAATCTATAAAACTAGGTGTGGACTTGATACGAAGGTGGGTTTAATTGTTGGGCTTAAATGACGGTGGAAATTTGCCTTAAAAACAAACTTCTTGTGGAATAAATGACTTCCTGATACATAAGTCAATAAATATATACGTAGAGTAAGTTATTGAAGGGAAAATGTTGAGTATGTGAACTTATTTGTTAACTTGATGATCTAAATATTTATAGATATTGATCACGTCGAATCATCCGAACATAAAAAGTGATGTTACGTTTGACTGGTAAAAATATTAATGCTTATTATTGATTATAATATTTGACACCATCATTAGTTAAGATGAATGTTAGTGATATGTTGACGAGAGATTGTCATTCTTCGAGAAAGAGGCACATAAGTTGCATAAAAAATAGCTCGTATTTACATTTTTAATCATTGGCTAAAAAATATGATGCTCAACCAACATAAAATCTTGTATTTGCAAATAATTTTTTAGTAGAATATATCAGTTAATCTTGAAAAATATTGTGTAGGGGTGGTGAACAACATTGCATCATAACTCCTGGTACTCAAAAATACTTTGAGATTTGTGTCAATGAGATAGTATTTGGTTATTGTCCCGGTACAATTAAGACAGATAATGGAGACAGAGGAGACAAGATAAAAAAGAAGACGAAAATAAATTTGTTTTTGATAACGATGTGTAAAACAAAGTGATCGTCTCTATGTCCTATTTTAAAAAATATATTTTAATCTTAATATATATTATTGTCAAGCTCACATGTTTTTTAAAAAATAACTAGAAATTATTATTATTATTATTTTACTTTATTTTTATATTGAGTTATGAAATTAATAATATTATAATAATCATATTTATAAAACCAGGACTAACTTGATAAGTTGATCCAAGTCCTCGACTGGTCTGAGTTTAACAAAAAACTAGAGGAATGATTGACTCAACTTGGCCCAGTAAAAAATCTAAGTCAATCTAAGATAAAATACGAGTAAAAAATCCACCGACTTTTTTGAAGAAAAAATTTGATCAAAATAAGGTTGCTTTGATTATTATTTTCAAAAATATTGCGTCAACCGGGTTGGCTCTTCCGACATGTAACTTAAACCTTGCCTCGGATCAACTCCCGAGTCAGATTTTAAAATTGCAATAATAATCATTTTATGTTGACTCTTACAACTTGTGACTCAGATCTTGCCCCACTTCGAATTAGGTTTTAAAATTATAATAACAACTTTTATTTTTACATTAACTTGGGTTGACCCGACTGGTCCGTGACCTGAGCTTTGCCCTAGACTGACACCCGAATCAAGTTTTAAAACTATAAGAATGATCAATTTCATTTTATGTTGAACTTTCTTGTAACATCCCCATTTAAATTCCAAGTTGTTAAACAAAATCTAACATGTAAGAGAATTAAGATCTCAAGAATTTTTTTTATTTATCACTATTTTATGTTTTTAACAAAATCTTGGCAGATACTCTTTTGTATTTTAAACATCCCAATTATCAATAGTATCAATAGTAGTTTAATTTCACATCATCATTAATTTGAATGCACAATATTTAATGGTATAATCTTCTTGGACTTTCCATCATCCATAATCCATAATAAATGCATTAATTTCTCCACACTAAACTTTCATCTAATGTTCCATAACTCTAAGTCCATATATATCAATTCTTTGATGTAATAATAAGTAGTAATAATAATAATAAAAAAAAGAAATAAACAAATAATAACACTAAACAAACCCGACACAATTAATTGTTGATAACATATAAACATAAATAACATTACATAAATATATTCCTTGAATCCTAATAAATAAGCAATCCTAATTTAAAGTCCAACTAATCCCGTATTCTCTTTCGAATACTAATAAAATCAACTATTTATTCTTGAATATTTTTAATTTTAGCATTTCCAATTTAAAAACCAATCAATCCAGTATTTATTTTCAAATATCTATAAAATTAAATATTAATTCTCAGATATTTCTAACTTTGGTAATCTCTTTGAAACCAATCAATCTGGTATTAACTTTTAAATACATATAAAATTAAATATTCATTCTCGGATATTTCTAATTTCATTTAGGTTTCTCATTCATCGATTCATTTTCTATCACAATCTTAATTATCTACC
>Ga0325403_1000407_pt1 | contig 29230 bp, 11 predicted proteins | sample PopdelMetagenome_19_FD_205665 | JGI IMG/M metagenome (GOLD analysis project Ga0325403, IMG submission 205665) | Populus deltoides microbial communities from Bellville, Georgia, United States - Xylem-PdKOR-R4 | ecosystem: Host-associated > Plants > Phyllosphere > Stem > Wood/Secondary xylem... | reverse complement strand
AATTTGGTGAAACGTCAATCTATTACATGTGATCAAGCATTATTTTCTCCACAATGACACATTCTATATATAGCTAGTTGGCATAATTGAATATTATCATGGTTTTGGCTTGCTAGGATCCTAATTATTGTTCATTATTTAAGGTCCCGTGAAGCTAGGATTTTTTCGGTGTAGCAAGAAAAACTTGGCGTGCCAGTTTCATGAAAAATTCACATCTTGATTATTACAAGTTGATTAAATATATATATATCTTGTTCGGCCTTGTTGATCATGTTCTTTATGGCAACTACAAGGCTGAAGCCTGTTTCTCTAGTGCCTAGCTAGACTACGAGGGGCAACATGCCTCGAGATTTAGGATCCGAAATCTGCTGGCAGAAATAGTTGAAGCCCCGATTGATTTCTAGTGTTAATTTTCTTCGAGATATATATAGGTAAGGAAACTGCGAGAGCCCAAGTGATTAATGCTTGGTCGATTAGGAGAGTGGAGACCATAAAACCAAGCCCACATAAGTCTAATCAGAAGCACAACTTAACAATAATACAGTGATGTAAAGACATGAAAAAAGGCCAACACAATTCATAGCCATGCATGACCAGCAAATATGAAGTGGTTATTAGAGCTCCACGAAGTCGTCCTTGCAGACACCTTTCATATCGTCAGAAATCTGTTTATTTGGGCCATGGGAATTGCAATTATGCATTAGAGATCGTGAGGGGAATTAATTGATATATAAAGTATCAAACTTGAGCCGGGATTTCATGCCAGCATCTATGTTTCAAGAACAGAACCCCTGATAGATACTTCTAGTTCAGATAGTTCTCAGGATCTGCCATGACTAATCTATATGAATTGTCTATCAAGATGATCGATGGGACAGGGTGGTTAAACCCTAGAAGGGGCTTGGGTTGCATAGAATGATAGCTTATAAAAATACATATAATTTTTATAAAAATACTTATAATCTTTTATTTAATTATTCGATAAAAAAAACTATATTGACTATAACTATTTAAGGTCTGAAATGCCTCTAGAAAATGTTGTTAGTGCTAGTTTTGTTAAGAAATTTTTATTGCATTCTAACTAGGATTTTTATTTGGGTTTGTTTTTTAAATTTATTTAAGTAATTGTAATTTTTTTGAGGAGATAAATTACTTGAATAGAAAAAGAATTATTGAGTAGTAAATATTTAAATTGAAGTTTATGTCTTGTGATTCTAAAAAGTTTATGGGTTGATGAACTACCACAACCCTTTTTTTAATTTTCCCCTTATTGCATGATCGTAGGAGATGCAATCCTCCGATGATATGATTTCCACCAAGCTTCCCGGGCCAGCGCACATTTGATATTATTTTGTACAAAATTGCACATAAAATTTGTTAAAGTTTGCAGATTTTGCAGCAAATCATAATGATGATGTTATTGTCTTCGTTGTCAAAGAAGTTTGGGTCTATGGAAATTTTAAATTGAAAAAAAAAATTTACTTGGAAAAATATATTAAAAAAATAATATAAATCATATCGTATGACTCACTTAATAGGTTAAGTTTTTAAATAAGATACTAAAATATAATTTATGTTATTTTTTAAGATATTCTCTCACGTAAAAGTTATTTGATTTTAAAATTTACATAGGCTTACACTATTTTATACTTGATTTTTATCAAATAAATAAAGATTTGAAGGTAAAATTTGAACTCGTAACCGTTTAATCATTAAAATTTTAATACCATATTAAAGAACTATTTTAATTTAAAAATTTAATTATTAGGTGAGATTTTAAAATATAATTTATATAAAACACGGGAATCATCGTACATCTCAAGCTGATATATATATATATATATATATATATGCATGGCTTTGCATTTTTCACACTGAAACTTACAGATTAAAGACTAAACTTCATGGATTGCTAGCTAGCATGTCAATGTAATCAATAAGTTAGTTTTTTATGGTTTGTTTCATGTTTCTTGACAGGAGGAGAGATTAATTTGTTACAATATCATGATTCAATATATCACAAATATTTTGTATTACCATATCGTATTTCGGACCACAGAAATTCTCAGTCCAAGATCGACTCAAAGAAGAGAAAAAATGAGCTGCTTTGATTCCCAGTTTTGTCACGACATCTTCTCTTTTGTCTGAAAAAAAAATGCGAGTATGCATGTAACTTGTAAGGGAGGATAAGAGATACAATGGCTGGCACCAGGCAGGTTTCAATTAATACTGACCTTCTAGCACTTCATAATTGAAGTACTCTTTAAATATTTCTGACCCTACTATATTCATAATTGAATTCATCTGTTTATCACTTGCATTTATGTATTTAATTATGTGAAAAAAAATAAATAAATAAGGTATAGCATTCGGCCGACATCGATAAATTAATTTCTTTGATGCTCAAGTGAGAAAGTTCTTAGTTGAGGGAGAGAAAAAAGAATTTAAAGCCCCGTTTTGTTTTATAAAAAATATATTTAAGAAAAAACTATTTTTCAAAATTTTTTATATTTATTTATCATCAATTAAAAATATTTTCTAGTCAAAAATAATTTTGACTTAGTTTTTTGAAAATTATTTTTTTTATTTTTGATAGAATACACTTTCTAGAAATTGTAAAAAATTCAAAAACATCATAGCATAGCCAAACATTAAAAAATATTTTCCAACTTATTTTTTATAATACTACCAAACATAAAAATAATCATATGCATAGGTTGTATATAATTAATCCAAGTATTTATAATGGTTCTTATTAGCTTCCAATTTGAATTGTAAGCTGTATTTATTGAATTAGAATGAGTTATAACTTAGCAAAGTTGTGTTCGTTTGGATAATGATTATTAACTAGGGTGGAATTAATCCCTTACAAAGCTTATTTTTATCAACTTAAAGGATTGTTGTTGTTATTTTTTTTAATTAATGTGGATATTTAGATCAGTTTATACATACCTTGACTAATTTTATTGGCTTTGAAATTAACGACCATATAAGCCTTCAGTTGCCCTAAGAAGACTCAAACTCGTGATCATTAGAAAGTAAACCCAAAACCTAACCAGTTGAGCTACCTTATCGTTTGGGAACACGCGCGGTGCAAACCGTGTTCCCAAACAATTAAATTTTTTTTATTTTTTTGACTAAAAATTAATTTTTTATGTGTTTTGAGTCGTTTTGATGCGCTGATCTTAAAAATAATTTTTAAAAAATAAAAAAAATATCATTTTAATGCATTTCAGCATAAAAAATACTTTAAAAAATAACCGCAAGTGCACTTCCAATCACGCCGCGCTAGGCTGCCAAGGCAATTACTAGATGCTTTTGAAATGGCTTGAATGTTATGGATGGTATAGCCTTAAAATTCTTATTTAAATCATCACTCTGTTAATTATTTATTTAAAAAAAATACTCTCAACAAGACAATATTTGATCAATTAGCAAACAAACCTTAAATGATTTTTGTCACAAGCAAAAGGATCAGTCTCTGGATCCTTGCTTTCAATAGAAAAGACAACGTTGTTTTCGCTGTGTGTGTTGGAGAGGAAGGCTTTCTGGTCAGATCAAGAGAAATAATACCTGAATTGATTAGACTAGTTTTTGGCTTTTCGCCTAAAAAGGCAAAATTCTCTTCAGCGCATAGATACACCTTTCGATTCGAGTCTGTGTAGTATTTTAGTTGTGATTATATTTTAAAATATTTTTTATTTAGAAATATATTAAAATAAAAAAAAATATTTTTAATATCAACATATTAAATAATATGAAAATATAAAAAAATTAATTTAAAATTAAAAAAAAATCATTTTTTTTACAAAAATACTTTTCAACTGAAAAAACAAAGATTACCTTCCCTCTATTTATTAGATTTCTTTCTTTGTAGGCTAATGCAGACATTCTTTAAAAGCAGAAATAACATTAATTTAGCTTCTTATATTTCATAGAGTAATTCTGATAAATAAGTGCTACTGTTTGTTGCGTAGAATGGAAGTGTTTTCCATTTCTCAATACTTTTAAAAACCTAGTTCGGATTGTAACTATGTTTTTTTTACACATTATCATTCTAATTTTGAACCTTAAGAGAAGTTGTAAGAAAGAGATTTCTCATGAATAATAGTACGAAAATAGTCGTGGTGTCCGCGCTTCATCGTGGGGCTGGATTATTTTCTTCTTGCGCAAGAAATGATGTTTAGATGCCATACAAATACGTGACTCGGGTCATATACCTAATTGGATCAAATAATCTAGTTTTATTTTAATTAGATAAAAAAAAAAAATTGAAACGATGTTAGATAGATCAAATTCAAAAAGAAAAATTATTAGGATAACTTGTTGAAAAAAATTTTTTTTTTCAAAAGAGAACAAATGATGTATCTTAATTTACAACCCATTAAATATGAAAGAATGAAATGGGGTAAAAACAATTACATGATCAACCTGAGTTAACATGATAAACATTTAACCTTAATAATCAGGGTCGAGCCAACTCAGGATATCCTACTAAACTCACAACTTGGATTATGAGATTGGAATAACTTGATAAAAAAATAAAGAGAATTATAAAACCATTTTAAAAAAACTTGTATTAACTTTTCTGAAGCACCCTATTTAGAAAAATTATGAAGTTCAATTTTTAATTAATCAAATATTGAAGGATGAAATTGAAAAAAGAATTTCAATTATACTAAAGGATTAAGAAAATAGCAATTAAAAGAATGAGAATCAAAATTGAAAAATAAAATAAATTTTATATTTGATTGAAGGGTGAAATTGAAAAGAAAAATCAATTTAGCAAAATGATTAAAAAATAAAAAAATGAAGATAAAAAATGACATAAAGAAATAAATTTTTGATTGAACAGTAAAATAAAAAAGAATAATAACTTTTACAAAAAAAAAATTGAGAGAAAAAAATTAAAAATAAAAAGAATGAAGATCAAATTAGAAAAAAAATATGTAGCAAACTAAGATGGAATGATGAAATTAAAAAAAAAAACTTCTATAAAATAGTCAAAAACAAAAATTAGAAGTTAAAAGAATAAAGATTGAAGTTGAAATATCAACAATAAAGAGAGTGAAGCTATAATTTTCTGGGGAGAAGAGAGAAAAGAAGGGATGTAGAAAGTTTTACTAGAGATAAACCATACTGTCAACACTGACTCGTGCCTCTCAAAAAAAAAAAGAACATGGCAACACTTTCAATTACAAGATAAAATGGTGTTTTTGGATATTGGAAGGTGTCGCACGCGTCGTTCAAAGAGTACAAGCGCCTCCCACTCACCAGGAACCGTCGTCAAGCGCCCCACATTTTTATTCCTTTTATTTTTATTTTTTATATTTAGTAAGACACCAAATTGTCCTTAAGCTAATTTAATAATATGAAAAAACCGTTGTGAAAAGACAAAAACACACCTTGACTCCAATTTAAATTTTTTGCTTTTAAAGATATTTTGATCAGTTTGTTGTGCTTTTTAATTATTTATTATTTTTTATATTTATTTAAATATCAAATTGTTCCTCGATTGATATTATAATAATAAAAAAACATTGTGAAAATACAAAAGTGTCACTCTCATGTTAATTTTGATTTTTTTTATGCTTCCAATATTATTTTTTATAATTTGACTGTGCGATTAAAATAGAAAAAAACATATATGCCCTCGTATATTTTAGCAACGACTAATGAATATGTAAAAAAAATTTAATAACTTAAAAGCTAATGTTAATTTTGTTTTTTTAATAAAGGAGCAAAACTATCATTACATTGTTCTAATAGATACATTGCTTTTCCAAGTCCAGTTAGATTCTTTTAATATGAATTGCTTGCTTAAAACTTGATTTGAAAAGGAAAAAAAAAAAACTTAAATTTCAGTGTATATAATAAACAAACCAACTAAAGGATACATTGATTGCTAAAGCAAGAGTAATTGTACCTGGATATAACCCAACAGTTTCACGCATGAGAAATCGATCAACAAGTCAAATTCGTTGACCGAAGAAGGATGCAGGCTTTATCTCTTCTTTAATTCTCTTTAATATTACATGGCAAGGTAGCTGGGGAGATTTTAATTTCAGTCATTTTCTTCACATGTAAAAAGGGCATGAACTGCTAAAGACAACAGTTCTCTTATTCTCTATAAATACGAAGTAATCTCACCATGTTAATCAATCAACAATGGCACCTGCCCTCCTCTTCCTCACATTAGCGACCATATGCAACCTCAGTGGGGCTTCAACCTTGCCCAAATTCTCCAGCATTCTTATCTTCGGCGATTCGACGGTTGATACTGGTAACAACAACTACGTGAAGACAGTGTTCAGAAGTGACCATCCACCATATGGCCGAGACTTTCCAGGCCACCTTCCTACAGGGAGGTTTTCTAACGGAAAACTCATTCCTGACTTTGCAGCCAGCATCCTCGGGATGGAAGAAACTGTTCCGCCTGTCCTCAGTCCAAGCCTAACCGATGATGATATTCGCACCGGCGTGTGTTTTGCTTCGGCAGGATCAGGATACGACGACATGACGACGGTGGCATCCGGAGTCATCCCAATGTACGAGCAACTTGAGTTATTCCGGAACTATATTACAAGGCTCAGGGGAATTGTTGGAGAAGAGGAGGCCAAGAAGATACTTGGCAGAGCTTTCATCATTGTTAGTTCAGGCACTAATGACTTGATTTACAACTATTATGATATACCCACAAGACGGTATCAGTTCAACAGTATCAGTGGTTATCATGATTTTCTGCTGAGTTCTTTACAAAATTTTGTGCAGGTATGCATGAATGCAGGCATCTATCTAGCTTTGCACAATCAATTTCTAGGGTTAGAGTATTTTCAAGCATAAAAACTGCCAGCATTTTCTCGGGTAACTTCTGATGGTAATGTTCACAGGAACTGTACAATCTTGGAGGCCGTTTAATGGCGATTGCTGGCCTTCCTCCAATTGGGTGTTTGCCAATTCAGATAGTCACAAGATATGGGAGTTCAGGGAATCTAGCATGTCTAGAAGATCAAAATTCAGACTGTCAAGCCTATAATAAAAAACTTAAAAGGTTACTACCTCCATTGCAGTCATCACTTCCAGGAAGCAGAATTCTCTATGCAGACATTTACGAACCATTATCTGACATGGTTTCCCAGCCACAAAAATACGGTAAGCTGTCTTCTCAAAAAAGGGGGGGAAAGATAGGGGATTAGCTGTTTTGACAAAATATAACATGTATTATGGTAAAAGCTAAACTACTAGGCTGAACTAATTAATGCTTTGGTTGCACCAAACAACAAACGGGGTTGGTCCACTTCATTTAAACACTGAGCAATGCTGATGTATGTTCAGAAAATTTTAGCCATCAGGACAATAGAAATTAAAGATCAGACTCAAGGACTCAAGGACTCAACTGACTTACAAAGAGACCTTACAAGTCATTTATGGACCAACAGACAAGAGAGACAGACCCCTTAGAAAATGACCATATATAGAGCTAGTAGATCCGTGTCCAATCTGCTATACATTGATGTAATTAAGCATGGTATAGCCAAAGAAAATGAGCCTGTAGCTCAAACGGCATCTACATAAGGGGTCCTAGGTTCGAGCCTCTCTCTTGCATTAGGCCTAGTTTACTAATATTTGAAGTTATACAACAGGTTTTGTTGAGACACATAAAGGGTGCTGCGGAACAGGGGTTGTTGAAGCAGGATCAACCTGTAACAAAGCGACACCAACATGTGGAAATGCTTCTCAGTTCATGTTTTGGGATGCTATCCATCCAAGTGAATCAGCCTACAAGTTCCTAACCGAATATCTAGAGAAAAATATCATTTCCCGATTCAATCCCATATGATCACAGCTTCTCTCAGCTTGTACTGTAACTTTTTAAATACTTCATACTCCACAAAGAAGGGGGCAATTTTAAAAAGAGAAGTGATGATATTCTATGTTTCTTTGCACTATCAATCAGATCTCATGGTAATACTTTGCTATCCCTGATAAAGTATTAGACTTGCAACAACTTAAAGAGTCAAATGGGTAATCCAACGATAGGTGAGCTAATAATTCGGTTTTAATGATAAGAGTATGACTAAGGGCCGTGCTGATTTAAACACTCTGAACCTATTACCCTTTGACTTGGGGAACCTACAGATTAAGACCATTTTCCATCATGGAAAGGTTTTTGACCACTTCTAGATCTCGGCCACTAGGTTAAAGAAAATTGCCTATCACTCAATTCTGAAAGTAGCCGAATTGCATGGTGAGTTTTTGCAAAATTCAGTAAAAATTTTATCAAAAGATATGCATCAATTCCGTAATAAGCATTACAATTGGTAAAAGGAGAGATCACATTCAGTGCTGGTGGTAGGCTATGGCAAAGGAATACGCTCATTTAATCACTCTGAACATAGAAGCTTTTGGCATGGAGACCAACAGATTAAAGGGAATTGACTGTCAAAGAGAGGTTTCTGACCACTTTTACTGCTAGGTTGTAGGAGAGATAATCAAATGCTATATGATCATTGTTTTCTGTTGTTAACACCTCCATTAATTTAACTTCTCACCCAGAAGGGGCATAAAACAAAAAAAATCTATTTGAATCATTGGCAAAGATTATCCTTCATTCACAAACTAATAATCAATTTCAAATATTTGCTATCATGAATCAAAAGTCGAACCTCACTACTACTCTGGAAAGGAATGGGCTTTGCATAAATAGCGTCAGCTCTCAGCAATCTCTCGATTCATCCTCCCCAGAAGTGGGAACAAACTAATAACACTGCCTCTCTAAAATGCCAGTTTTCAACTCATCACAAGGATGCTACTTCAAGCTTGGAAGAAGAGTAAGATATGAACTTGCAGCCATCATATAGTAGTAATAATTGTAATGCTTAATCCTGACAAGTGACAAGTGTATTTTGACAATTTATACGAGATCATATACCTAAACTAAACCCATATTTATTTAAAAAGTAGTCTACTTTTCAATTGGATATTCCACTATTTACAAGCTACCAGTGTGTACAAGTGAGATTATGCAAGGCCGTATAGCTGACAGCATACAACGATTGGGTTTTGGTATAAGATTAACAGCATAAAGCTGGTTTCCATGTAATAACTTTAATCAAATGTATAATAGCCTTGATCATAGAAAGAGAAAAACAAAAATACAATTCATATGGGAATCAGAACACCATCTTGATTGATCATAGCATGCATCCATAATTTTCATTGACAAAGGTAAAGGCAAAATAAAATGTGATGAACACATTCAAATATCTAGTTAAGGGCTACAATCATTAATTACATCCATACAACACCAAAATTCACAAACTTTCCTCCAGTTCATACACAATAGGACAACAAGCAGTGGCTTACCTTCATTTCCTGCCACCTGCGGATCCATTCACTCCCTCAAACAACTCGTTAATCTGGGTGCCAATATCCTCCAGAGTGTACTTAATATACCTATCGGCATGCCTCCCAACATCCGGAGCATTTTGAAACCTTGCAATGAAGTTTCTATAAGCTGGCATCACTACATTGTATAAAGAGTTCCTCAGCTCATTTCTTAGCTGCTCATCAAATATGATCCACTGGGAGTGAGATTTATAAATTTCCCCAAACTGAGAATTAAATGCCTTAATCCTGTCTTTCATAGACATGGACTTTCCTCCAACATTAGCAGCCACAGGGCTACTATCTGCCCTCAATACCCCCAAAAGTTTATTCCAGGAACTTCTCTGATAACTCGAAAGGTATTGCTTGATTTTTGCAGTGTGTTTCCTTATCCAATCATCCCCGAGCAGCAAACCCAATTCACTATCCTTCACTTTTTGCACGATGTACCTCTCATTATTCATCAAGAAAACAGAGCACAAGGCAGCATCCCCATAAATCTTTGCCTTCACTTCCAAATTACTCTCCAACAACTCCATAATCCATGCCATTTGAACCGACAATGAAGACAAAGTAGAATCTTTTGATGGAACAACATTCACACTCTCCTCAAAGACCAGCTCTAACGACTCTCTTGACCTACACGCAGCACGTAAATAATTCATCACATATCGTGTGATTGGATGAAGCCCTCCATGAGGCACCGGAGCTTTAGCTGGATCCCGCCTAATCAAATTCTCCAACTCCATAAAAATCCCCCTTATCGCCTCCCCTAACCTCTTCCATATCCCCAACGCATCATTCCTGAGAACCAAACAATACTGATCACTAAAATTAAACTCAAACTCCGGCATCAAATCCCTCATCGTTTCAAACAAATCCAAAACCTTAAACAACCTCTCAGGCGACCTACTCCCTATCGCAATCGCATCGGCAAAATTCAAAATCTGAACCACAGCCCCCCTACAAACCTCCATAAATGACAAGTCACTCACCGAACCCAACCCATAAAACACCCGATCACACAACCTCCTCTCACTTGGAAACAAAATCCGAAGGGAAACATTTGCCGCTTTTATCCACTTATCAATTTCATCCTCCAACTCTTGCCATTGCATCTTTTGCACTTCTTCATTGCTCAATTTCCCTAAACCTAACCTCGACAGGCTTTCTTCCAAGAACTCCCTACGGAAACTACTATACACATGTGAACACTCTTTACCAGACCCCGAAACCACCATCCTCTTCGCTATCTCATGCAAATCGTTAATAATCCCCGACGGCAATGCATCAATTATGACGTCATAATTACTTAAACGTTGCGCTACCGGAATTTCACTATCACTATAGTCATGATCATCCTCGTCAGAATCATCAAACAATAAATTACTATTATCCTCCGTTAACTCTCCGTTACCGTTATTATAAGATCTAGTAGTTTCAAAAGACTCACCACCACGTTCAATTAAGAGACGGAACTCTTCTTCCAGCCGAAACATAGTCTGCTGAAGAAGATCCTCAGCTCGTGCCAAATACGCCCCGGCGGAACTGGAGGCGGAGAGTCCACGCACAGTTGAAATTAACTCGTCGACGCAGTCAAGGAAGGCGGAGGAGTCAGCAGAGTCAGACCAGATCGGGTGGTCGGCGGCGACGTACTGCGAGATCTGACGCTCTAAGGACTTGATAGTATGATCAAGAGCTCTAGGATCTTCTTCTTGTCCTGCTGTTGTCAATTTATCGGCCAATTTCTCTCGAGAAAAACGACCGTCGAATTTTGAGAAGATTTGCAAAATATCGTCAGCCATTGACTCGTTGTGGCCTAGCGTTTTCGCTATGTGGCGTGCTACAGCGATCAGCTTCTCCTCTCCGTTCTCTGCCGCCATTTTTTAAGGTTGTGTTTGGCTGTTTAGGGTTCGCAAGAGCATAAACGGCTGCGCTCTGGAGGTTTGGAGTGAGTGGTGGTTGCAGTTTTGAAGAAGAACAACAAGAAGAAGAAGGGAATAAAGGAGGGAGGGTGGGTGGTGCAATGACGGGAATGTCCTTGGAAAACGCGGTTTGTACTTTCAAGTTTTAAAGGGAGAGAGTGAGAGTGACGGGACGGCAGACGTGGATAAAAAAAAAAGAGAAGAGATTCTTGAGTGGCAATTTTGGTAATTAATTTGGTTTTTTTCTACTTTTTGCCCTTTTATTCTTTCGGCAAAACTCAATTAAGATCCTTTAATTATAATATGGGTTTCAATTTGGACTCTCATCTTTGGAAGTTTTAATTACAGCTCACAGTGATAAATCCTTGAATCTTTGGTTTAAATGGGAATCACTATTAAATCCTTGAGTCTTTGATTTCAGCATATACAAGTTGGTTTAAATTTTTTTCACTATTAAGAGGAAAAAAAACCTTAAACACATGATGTATTAAAAATAATTTATTATTTCCATAAAAAAATGAGCTAAATATTTAGTAATTATTTTATAAAAATATATATCTTTAAGTTATTGGCATAGAGTTACTAGAGATTATGATTTTGGAGATACCTAATTTAAAATTTTCTTTATTTGAGTGAATATTTGAGAATTTAAAAAAAAAATCTCAGATTACTAGTTTTTTAGGAAAATATGATGCACGTGATATGAACATTTATATCGTAATGGGATGTTGGCATTGCATCAATTATGATATATGGGTGATGTAATTGAAACTTACAGTAGAAAAAGGACTTAATTAAAACGTATACCAAAATTGGAAGGTTTGAGTGTAATTTTCCCTGGTCAGAACTTCTTTTCAGAGATTTTTTCTTTTATTTATCTGAAAGCAGTGCCATGTCTCGTGACTTGTGGAGGTGGGTCAAGAGGAAGTACCGAGAGGAAGGTTCGATGGGCCCATAGGAAGGGGACAGCGAGGAGGCCAGAGGTGGATAAGTGGAGGGAGAGTCGTTTGAAAATGAGGAAGCTGCCTCTCTCTATGGCCTGGTCAATTGCGTCTAGGAAAACCACATGATACTCCCAAAAAAATATTTCAACCAGGTCGCTTGTTTATTTTTCACATTGTCAAACTAACGCATTTATTGATGGTGGTTGTCAATGATCATGGTGGTATATGGCAGTTATGCTTGAGCACATCATCTGAGAAATAATAATAATTGCTAAGATGAGTAAATTAAACGGTGTGGGATCCTCTTTTGGAGGTCCAGCTTCATTTTAGTTATGCCTCCATCTACTCCGGATGAGGATGAGGAGGAGGAGTGTTTAATGTTATGATAAAGATTATTTTTTAAATTATTTTTATTTAAAAATATATTGTTATATTTTATTTTTGAGTTATTCTTCAAATTTAATTTTTTTCCCGACCTCCAAAAAAAATGAAATAGCGTAGTTTTAAACAACATTGTTCTTCTCCTTCCCGTGCACACACAGAGGCAAGGGAAGAAGATATTTTGTTCCCCTACAACACCCTTTTCACTCTCTTCCCCTCCCACCTGCACAAATCCTGACAAGCCACGTCTCATATCCTGCCACCATTAATGCAACTCATGCCTCTTTATCCTGTCACCACCCTGAAAGAAGAAGAAAACCATGCTTTGCAAAGGCAAGAGCCGTCCCACGCCACCCTGCCCTACACCATGACAGGACAGGGCACGGTGATCCTCTCTCCCTCTACCTATAAACACCAAAAGGCAAAGAAGAAAACAGGAGGGGAAAAAAAATAGAACTAAAGTATAAAGAGAAGAGATGAACAGAGACAGTTTAGAGAGACGGAAACAGAGCACAACAAAAAACACAGAGGGAATGAATAGATGAAGAAAAAAAATAAAGGGAACGGGGGAATTGTTTGTGGGAAACAGGGAGGAACAAAAGAGAGTTTTTGGGGAGAAAAGCAGAGGAGAAACTGAAACAAAACAAAGAAAAGGAGAAAGAAAAGGAGGGAGGGCAAAAATAGAGGGCAATGAAAACATAGAAAAAAGAACCACCGACCACCCTCAGCTCCCCAGTCCGCCACCGCTAGCACCAGCAGCACCGCCATCAACAGCGGCTCCACCATCGTTAGAGACTTAAGAAGAAACGTAGAAGCAGGAGAACATAAACAAGGAGAAGAAGAAAACACAAGAAAACAGAGAGAAAAACAAAGAAGAACCACCGTTTGGAATCCCTCGCCCGCCGCGCGATTCTTCCTCAACACCGCCACTGCTTGCCGCCATCAACACCAGCACCGCCATTGTTGTTAAGTCAGCTTCTTCTCCTTGGGATCCCCAGCTCCTCCAATGTTAATGTTGCATGTGAACAAGGGAAAGTGCTCCACTATTCACTGGGCTGGACAAGTCCGGCCCGGCCCAAAATGTGGGCCGGGTCCAACTAGTTCAAAAAAATTTTATAATTTTCTCACGTATTTTTCCACTAAATTTTGCTTAATATTGGTTTGTATTTTTATACCGTAAAGATACAAATCCGGTATTAAAATATCCGGCTTTCTCTGAAATGTTGCAAAAAAGAAAATTATAAAATCAAAAAAAAAAAATGTCTTGCTTTCTTGCATACGGCCAAGTCTTTTTAAAAAAATCATATCGTATTTTCATACAACAAAAATTCAAAATATATTTTAGCATGTATTTTGGTTTTAATAACCAATTTATTAAAGCCATGAGAACTAGACCAATATTTCAAAAAAAACCCAAAAAATATTTTACTTTGTTTTAGTATTGGGGGTAACAAATTTATATGTAAAACATATTCCCGATATTAAAAAGATAGTTCTTTTATAGATATTAAAATAGTTAGATTTTTACCCAATAAGATAAGAATCTCCTTACTAACGAGGACTTTTCTTAAATCATAGACAGACCAGCAGTTAGACCTTAGCATATATCAAACAATTAAACAATGCAGCTTACATTAGGTAAGACATATTTGGAGTGCTAATACCTTCCCTTTACGCAACCAGTCCATATGCCCGATCTCTAAAACCAGTTAGGGTTCCTAGTGATCACAATATTAGGTGGCAACTCTCACTTAACTTTTTACATAACTCGAGTTTTAAACTAAATCGTGCGGGAGTTAACCCAAATTAAATTGATTAATTTCATTAATCAAAATGCAATTTTAATAGCTGGTAAAAACATGCCTTAGTTTTTAACAAAACTTCAAGATGAAATTTTTTTCATAAAAACTATCGAGACAATGACAAATTAGATCAATTTCGTTCTCCAAGCAAAACGTGTCATGGACTCTATTGAGTTTAATAATTTATTTTTTTATAAAATATTTTTTTGTAATTATATGATAAAAATATATGATTACAAAATTAAGAACCAACCTAAAAATAAAAAACTTATTTGAGACAATGATAACGCTAAAGAAAGCAAAAGATAAATAAATCATGCAATTTATTTCCCAATCAATCAAATATTGAAGGATAAAATTAAGAAAAAAACTATTAAAAAAATTAATGAACTAAAAACCAAAAATATATATTCGGCTAGTGGGTGAACTCATCAAACCTATGCACTGGGATAATCCGGGCTAACACGCTAAATTTGTGAACCGGAGTATGGACTTTAGTGGGGTTATAATTTTTTTTCCTAAACTAGTTTTTATTTAACTTCATGATAAAAAATATATATGATTGAAAAACAAAACATCAACCTAATACTGAAATGCTGTAAAAAAATTTAATGACAAATAAAGATCAAAATATTTAACATTACAACATGGATAATTTACCTTACCGTATTTAATGAATTTCTCTATCAAAATAAATTTGTAATAGAAAAATACATAAAATTTATAATAGAAACAAACACACATAAAAGAAAAAATTATAGATGAATTATACCCTACTCTTTAAAAACTAAACACATTCAATATTATTAAAAAACAAAACATCACAAAAAATTAAAATATAAAAATTATCACAAAAAAATCAACTAATACATTATTTTTTAAATGAAAAAATAAAATAATAAAATAATAACCAAACATCGCTAGGCCTGCCTAGCCTAATCAAGCAACGGCATGCATTAAGAAAAAAACATGACGTGGTCTATTCATCCCCATAATCTAACTGGGGGCTAGCCCAATCAAGCAGCGCCCCAACACATTCTGGGCCTTTGATTTAAAATACTATGGTCCATAAAATTTGTTGGTTGATCAACGAAAGCCCAGCCAAACCAGGCGTAAGAGCATCACATACCAGTCCAGTCCCTTTCCAGTCCCGTATCCAAACACCCCATTCATTGGCTAGGTTTCCTTCCATTTGAAAAACAACCATATCCTCCAAACAGAAACCAAAAAAGTCAGTTAGCTGATCTCTTACACAGAGAGAAAGAAATATTTGAAACCCTAGATAATAAACCCTATTTTTTTCGAGAAAAGAGAAAAAGCTTCAATGGCATCGAAGTTTGGGTTAGCCGGAGGGATACCGGAACGGCGAGTGAGACCGATTTGGGATGCAATCGATTCTCGTCAGTTCAAGAATGCGCTTAAACACTCCACTTCACTCCTCGCTAAATGCCCTAATTCACCTTACGCACTCGTAAGACTTCAAATATTTCTTAGATTGATTCAGCTCTTGATTGCTAATTACTTTAAAGTGAAGTGATTTTGTGTGTTTACTTTTGCTAATTGGATTCTGCTTAGGGTGTTAGCTTTGAGCTTTTTTTCTCTAGTAACTGGCATAATTAGTTGTAGTTTTTTCAGTTATTTGTTGTCTGAGCAAATTTGCAAGGTGTGCTTGTGCCTGCGCGTGTTTGTATGTGCAAACATTTGGTCATTTTTTTATCCGGGGATTAAGTGGCGAATGCTTGTCGTGCTGCCATCCCAGTTGTTTATAATGTTTATAAATCTTGCTTCTTTAGTGTTTGGTTTTGAGCATGTGGTTTTTATGATAGAGGGATTATTTGGGGAATAGTTAGAGTTAATTACTTTTAGAGTTATGGTGTATGTTGTTTATTGTATTAGAATTGAAATGGTGGGTTATTTGGAGTAATTGATGTGTTCTGGTGATGCAGGCGCTAAAATCACTCATCTTGGAAAGGATGGGTAAATCTGATGAGGCATTATCAGTTTGCTTAAATGCAAAGGAGCTTTTATACAAGAATGATTCCTTGCTAATGGATGATCTAACTCTCAGTACATTGCAGATTGTTTTTCAACGGCTTGATCGCTGTTAGTATATCTTTACTGCTCCGAGATTCTCTGTTTTTATACATTATATCGGAAGACTCTAATATTTTTTACCCTTTAAATATAATCAGTGGATTTGGCTACTGGATGCTATGAGTATGCTTGCAGTAAATTTCCAAGCAATTTGGAACTAATGATGGGACTTTTCAATTGTTATGTTCGTGAGTATTCATTTGTGAAGCAGCAGCAGGTCAGTGTTCTTTTTCTTGTATGATATATGTGAACTTCATTGCTATGTCTTGACATCTGCTTGATGCAGATTGTGGGACAATTAGGCTAATGCTTTCTAACTATGATGTCATCATCTGGCAGACAGCTATCAAAATGTACAAGCTTGTTGGTGAAGAGAGGTTTTTGCTCTGGGCAGTTTGTAGCATCCAATTACAGGTCATAGCAGCCTTCCCTTCTTGTATATTGCTAAGCATGTGCTCTTTATTTTATAGTATTTATTCTTTAAGCTACTAACATTTCTTGTCACATTGTGTGTGCATAGTGCATATATTATTACAAGTTATTGGTTTTATACATGGAAATTGGCTTTTATCGGTGTTATGGTGAAAGGCTCATTGATTTAACTGATGAATATCACCCTCGCTTCATGTCTTGCAACCTTAGAATTTGGAAAATTTGTGTGCTCAAAATCTTGATATTGAGGTGGATTGGCGTCAAAGGATCCTTATAGCTGGCTCTGACCAATTTGTGATTAATGCTTTGTTGCTGTTGTTGGCATGCTCTTAGTTAAGTTTTGAACGTCTGCATTCATGCCCGATTAGATTACTGCTAACACAGAACATTCAAAATTGAGAAAAGGAATGAACAGATGAGGTTACTTGCTGGAAGAATGTAACCATAAATCTTTTGACAATGCAATATAATTGAAGACACGTGTGTTGAACAAGATATTTTTTAAGCAAAACAAATTCTTAAGAAAATCCTTGCATGCAGTTTAGATTGCTCCAAAAACCTGCAGCATGCAAAGCCAAGATCGAATCTGTTAAAGGTTGCAGCGGTTCAACAGTCTGATCTGGTTTCAGATTTGAAGCACTGCAATCCTTTTTTTTAAAAAAAAAAGAATATAAAATTGGGAGCTCATGCATGCATCTCACATTTTCGCTTAAAGACTTTGAGAACTGTAAATGGTACAAAATGTGACTGCTGGCTAACTTGGCATTGCCATTTACAAATAACATATTGGAGTGCATGGGGTAGTTTGTGGAGAGATTATGATCCACGCTGTGAGCAACTTGTCCTTCATTGCCTCTTGCAAGTTATTTATGGACACCCAACTGCTTCACTGGGAACATGAACACCTAAGCAATCTTGATGTGGACAAATTAAGGGCTTGGAGTATTAGATTTTCCTTCTTTTTATTTTTTTAGCGAGTTAATATCTGAAACTAAGGCCATTATGATCTGATCTCTGTCCTCCAATTTAACACTTGTCAAAGCCAAATTACATTCTCATTCCTTTGGTCATCCATCTCACAATGTACTTATTGTGGATGTCACCTTTACAGTGGAGTTGCCTAAGTTTGTAATTGAACACTTAGTTATCTGAAGCAATAATTAAGGTGATTTCTCCTTCTTGTCCCTCATTCCTTTGCTCTCTTTTCTTCTTGTTTTTTTTTCCATCCCAACAGAAAAAGGTTGATGCTGCCCAGGTGGGGTTGCACTTGTAACCTTTTTTCTCTTGGTGTTCTGGATTGTGTTGCCTAGTAACCTAATTCATTGTTTATCTAGCATTTGTTTTATCTGTTCTACTTCTGTGAATTGATCTCCATAGAATGGGTCCTGGTCTAGTGTATAGTTTATGTATTTGGTTATGTCCATTTCTGTCATGAAAGGGTAAAAAACTAAACAGCATTTCTCTTAAGAAGCTTCTTGCTGTATTTCCACATGCAACCCATGTGCAGCCCTTAGAATGCTTGTTTATTGAACACACTTCTTGCCTGGGTGGAATGTCTTGTTTTGCTGCTTATTTCGTTTGCTCTGATCTTCATGCAGGTATTTTGTGGCAATGGAGGAGAGAAACTAGCAATGCTAGCTGAAGGTTTACTTAAGAAGCATGTAGCTTCCCACAGCTTGCATGAGCCTGAAGGTGAGTTCCATATCTGTTGCCAAAATTTGAACAACTATCATTCATTAATGATCTCCTCTCTGATTGTGTAAAAACTCTGTTGCAGCTCTTATGGTCTATATTTCCATATTAGAACAACAAGAAAAGTATGGTGATGCATTGGAAATTCTCTCGGGGCAATTGGGATCACTATTAATGATTGAAGTTGATAAGCTACGTATACAGGTATTTTCTGAAACATTATGTCTTGGTTTTTTTTTATCTTAAAAGTAGTTCTGTTGACAATAGAGTAATATTTTACATTTTTGAATTTATACATAAGATAATGCACATCTTATGGATTTTCTGTGTAGCTATTATATTTCTTCATTGTTTTTGGGATGAGAAACTGAACTTGTCAAGTAAATAAAAGGTGAGTTATTATGGGCAAGACTAAAGAGGTATTCTAAAAGAAAGCTTGAATGGAAAATGAGATTTGTTAAAATGGAACTAGGTGCAAACAAACTAGATGACCTGTGACTTACATTCCACTAGAGAGTTGAAGTGGAACTTCCACACAACTTTATGAGGATGATGCCATGTAAACTTGAATTCTTAGCATAATGACTATCAAGTTTTGGGCTCAATACTGAAAGGGGCACGCCTGTATAATAATATAGGCCACATAGACTTTTCTGCTGATAAATAACACCTGCTCATTCAAATGAATCCTAATGAAGGCTTAATCATCTATGCTCATGGTTTTGGTTGCACTTTCACCTTGCCCTACTTTTCTATATATATATATATAAACAGTTTCCTTTCATCATTTTGTTTCCAACATTTAAGTTTTCATGCAACTTTGTTGCTATAGAAATTTAGAACACATTATCTCTCGCTGTCTTGCATGCATTTTCTTGGAACTTCTTTCTTTTTACTTGTTGGTTTCCTTATCAACCTGGTACTCTTTGACTTTAAGTTGACAGGGGAGGCTTCTTGCTCGGTCAGGTGACTATGCTACAAGTGCCAACATATATCAGAAGATTTTAGAACTATGGTATGCGCATGACAGTTTTCTTTCAAGAATTCAGTTTTGAGATTTTTATCACCAACTGAGGTAGCTAAGATCACACAACTTAGATAATATAGTGTTACGTCGTGTGTTGTAAGTTGTAATAAAAGAACCAGGAAAATTCTCTCTCTCTTCTTTTCATTTTTAGCTGTTTATTTCTTCTACTAGCTGCATTATTAGCCTCTGTTAATTTTCTTTCTTTATTTTTAGGTGTTATGGTTAGATTTGGGTTTGATTGATTTGTTTAGGATGTTCTGAATAGGACAGCTGTGACGTATAAGTCGGGGATTACTGAACCATGATATCAAACAGGCTGCAGTTGCATTATGCAGGAAAAATGAATAGCCTCTTGTAATCGTAGAGGGAAAACAAGCTGTTTGCTTTGGCAGATGGGATAGTTTGTGAAAACAGCCAGTTATTGGAAACCCACATTTCAAAGCTCGTAGCAAGTTTTTAGAAGTCATGGAATTATTATTTTGATACTCCTACTGTGGAGATTTTACATTTTTTCAATGAAAATAGCCTTGTCAAAGCTTCAGATAACTAATTTCTAGGTCCTTTAGGAATAGAATTTGCAACTAGGAGCCTGACACCTTATTTTGAATTCTGCCCTAGTGTCAATGAGGTCTGAAAGTTTGCTGTTGCCCTTATATGGATCACCTGACTGTTTTTAAAGCATTCCCATATAGATAATCCACACTCCCCCTCTTGCTGCTTGTTAGCCACCTTTTATTTTCTTTCGGGTTTACTATGAATTTGCTCGCTCACCTGCATGTTCAAATTACACGCACCAGCTTGGCATTTGCTAAAGTTTGACTGCTGTAGAACATGGAGTAGTTGAAACTCGTTGCTAGAGATTGTGATGCATCTAATTGTTTCCTGTTTCCAATCCAGAAATTTTCTATTTTGGTCATTTCATTTGAGGACGTATATTTTTTTAGCTGTTAATCTTGTTTGGTTTGTCTGGCAGCCCTGATGATTGGGAGTGTTTCCTACATTATCTAGGCTGTTTGCTGGAGGATGGCAGCAGCTGGAGCAATGGAGCCAACAATGATCCAATTAATCCCCCAAAACCCGTGGATTGCAAAGTCTCTCAATTGGCAGATGAAGTGGTGCATATTTACTACCCTTGAATTTTATATGTAGTTTGTATTTTCTGTCATATCTGCATACTGCAGATCTTTTTATGACTTTTTATGCAGATTTTGATTTTTGCAAATTGGATGTGCAGTTTCATTCTCGAATATCGACTTCATTAGCTTTTGTGAAAAAATTACAAGCAGACACCAGTAATGATTTTATTAGGTGTCCATACTTGGCAACTCTTGAAATTGAGAGGAGGAAGCGATTACATGGAAAGGGCAATGATGATGATATTGTGGAGGCTCTAATGCTATATTTCCTCAAGTATGTAACTCTTTCTTTTCTTCCCAACTTGTGTGGAACTAGCTGCTGAGTGTAATTGTGCACGAAGTCTGTAATCATCCAAAATATTTTTGTTTCTGTGTTTGGCAAATAATGGATATGAAGTCGAGACTAGATGAACAATTTATCTCCTCTCACAACCATTTGTCAGTCATTTGTATGCTTCAAAGAAATTCTCAGTTCTTACAAAAAGTTTCTGGTATTCCTTTATGTTGGTGGTCTTTTTTGTAAGAATTATAGGCAAAATCATGGAAAGTTTTGGACCATCTAAGCTGAAGTCCTTTTTTTTTAATGCAGGTTTGGTCACTTAGCAAGCTTCAGTTCTGATGTTGAGGCATTTCTGCAAGTCTTAACTCCAGATAAAAAAACGGAGTTTCTTGCAAAGTTGATAAAAACTTTGGACTCCTCTGCTACTGCACCAACTAAAGTGCTTGGACAGTCAATCACGATTTTCAAAATTCAGGAGTTGACTGGGAACATGTATAAGCTCCCTGTGCTTGGTGCGTGTTTCTTTTGCACACATACACTTGCTCACCCTACACACAATCTTTTGCACATCCAAACTGCACTCTTTACACTTGTATTTTGTATTTTGTAGCCATGCATCGGATTTAAATGCCTCATAATGGCATAAGAGTGATCAGAAACATAAATCTCCACCATGTTTTTCTCTTTTAAATTGTGGTGTTCAGCAATGCATCCTCTTTATTTTCTGAGCCTCCTGCAAATTCTTTTTTGGTAGAAGGTTCCCAGTTATGTAGTCTACTTCATTTTCTTTGTTCCTTGTAATGTGTTTCATTCTAATTAAATTGGCTTTTTATTCAGTGTTTTTTTTTTTTTTGGATTCAATGATATTAACTTCATCCATGCTTCTTCAGAACTTGAAGGCTGTGCTGTGCAAATGGTGGAGATGTATTGTAAAAGTCTTCCACTTTCAAAGGATTTGGATCCACAAGAGAGCATGCATGGTGAAGAGCTGCTATCTATGGTGTGCAATGTGTTGGTTCAGGTATCTCAATTCATACTTTCATTTTTTGGGATCAGATGCGTGGCCACATATGTACTGGTAGATGCCTGGATATGAGGATGGGTTTTATGATTTCTTAAGAAGGACTTTACCCTAGATGGTGCAACAAGTCTCCTTAGTCCATGAAATATTGTTTATTTGACTTAAGAAAATTTTCTTGTGGGATATTTTGACATGATCCTATCTTGTTCTTAAGAAGTTTATATTCTGATGCTCATTACCTTGTTGTTGCCTAATAATGGAGGTGACACTGCTAAAAGTTGATGTCTAGGTTAGTGTGCGTGCACACACAACACATGGATTTATGGCTACTTGTGCTTCGTGCGTGCTCTTGCATTATTCCAGAACTTGTTTCATGAATTGGTTTGCTAGTTACAAGATTTTCTTTATTTAATTGACTACTGTATTGTTCTCTTTGAGGTTATGCTCATATATATATATATATATATATTCATTGCATTTTTTTTGTTTTTTCTTTCCCTTTCTTTTTAAATAGCTATTCTGGCGTACAAGACATCTTGGCTACTTCATAGAGGCAATTATGGTTTTGGAGTTTGGCCTGACTATTCGAAGGTAAGATATTTTTTCACTGCTGATATTGTATTGTAATTTCAAACATGGCATTTTAAGAGTTCCAAATCTTTATAATGATTTAGGCTTTGGTGGGGGTGGGTTATATTACATCTGTGCCACCTTGAACACATTTAATTGGCACTAGAAATTCTGCTTGATGAATGAGAAGAAAGCATGTATTAAGTGTTTTGGAGGAAAACAAATAAAGGATTAGTGGATACAAGTGCTATGCATGTGAAACCATTTGTTTTCTTCTGGAAACTGTTTGCTGTGTTGGGAACTTCACATTCTTGAAACTAATTTTTGTGTTTGGTCGTATTTGGCAGATATATATGGCAGTACAAGATCTTGTTGCTGCACTTGTATTCACACTTGGGTGCAATTTCGTTAGCTTATGAGTGGTAACATATGTTAATATATATTTCACATTGTTAGTTGATGAAATACTGTTACCTTTTGGTTTGTATTTCAAATTCTGTCTAGCCACTTGGTTATTCTTCCCCCTTTTATACTCATCAAATCACTTTGGTTTTCCTAAGGTCTAAAGCAGCTCTCTAAATCTCTGTGTAGGTATAAGTCTTTGGACGTGAAGAATATTCTGATGGAAACTGTTTCTCATCACATCTTGCCGCAGATGCTGGTATCTCCTCTTTGGGGGGATTTAAATAATCTGCTGAAAGATTATCTCAGGTTTATGGATGACCACTTCAGGGAATCTGCAGATCTGACATTCCTTGCTTATCGCCACAGAAACTATTCTAAAGTATGCCACATTATCAATATAATTATTTTTATTCTGTGTTAAAAATTTAAGGCGAGTTTCTTTTTTGAAATGAATCTTAGATGTTCCTGGAATTGTTTGCCAGTTCATTGCGTGTGGCTATCTTTCCAATTACTTGATTCTATTGTCTACCTGTGGATGACTGCTTTCTGCACTTTTTGGTCATTGCCTTTATCCATCTAAAACATTTGTTCTGTATCTTTCTTTCTCCCAATGAATCTGGTAACATGCCCTTAGATTGAAGGGGACATGGTATTGAAATAGATTTGTGCAATCAAGATTCAAGACAATCCTCTTACTTTGTATTTCAGGTAATAGAGTTTGTTCAATTCAAGGAGCAATTGCAACGATCTAATCAGTATTTATTTGCAAGGGTTGAGACACCCATTCTACAGCTAAAACAAAAGGCAGATAACATTGAAGAAGAAGAGGTGTGTATCACTTTTATCTGTTTCAACACCATACCTTTGTGTCTGATGAATATGCTGTCTTTCAGGGTGTTCTTGAAAACTTGAATGGCGGGGTTCACTTTGTTGAGCTCTCCAATGAGATTGGATCCAAAACCTTGACATTCAATGAAGATTTCCAATCACGGCCTTGGTGGACACCAACTACAGAGAAAAATTATCTCTTAGGTTAGTCATGTGGTCTTTGTTTCTTAATATCTACATCTTTAAAACCATATTATGTTCAGTGGTATTGAAGAAGCTATGATGGTTTGGGTAACAGTGTTGTTTTCTTATTTCCTGTCTCTCTATGAATTCTCTTGTATATTGAAACGATTCATTTCCCAGGTCCATTTGAAGGAGTATCATATTGTCCCAAGGAAAACTTGGTAAGGAACTTCATTCATTGATTTGCTTTTGTATGTAATATTTGGCAATAGCAATCCATATACTTAATGGACTTTCTGTGTGCTCCTAATGCCCTTTATGTTTGTTTTTTGACTTGAATATAGACAAAAGAAAGGGAAGAAAATGTGCGGGGAGTCATTGAAAAGAAATCCCTTCTCCCTCGGATGATTTATCTGTCCATTCACAGTGCTTCAGCATCACTTAAGGAGAGTGTTGAAGAAAATGGGTCCATATCTGGGTCAAAAATCTCCTCAGAGTTTAAGTTTTTGCTTGAGCGCCATGCAAAGATGTTAGGCTTTTCTTTAAGTGATGCAGTTGAAGTGGTTATGGGTGTTTCCAGTGGTGTAAAATCCTTTGAGGTATACTTGTGCTGTCAATCTTATTCCTTGCCTTTTCTTACTGCTCTCTATTATTTTTCATGATATTCTTGTTGATGTGGTTGTATAATTCTGATTCACATTCAGATGAGGTGATATAGGTATGAGACACATTGTTGTAGGTGTGAAAGCATTTCTGTGTTAGGCAGGTTGTCTTTATCTTTTTTCCATTCCTTTAGATGCACACCAAGTTAATATATCTTATAAAGCAAGTGCTTTTGTTAAAATTGTCATCTTTAAAAAAGATTAGTTACTGGTGATCACTAGCTTGCTTTTATTCAAGTCGCCCACTATGGATCACTTAAATACCACAAGAACTTGGATGCATTTTAATTTTTGGATTTGACACAGGCTTTTGGTTCAGACGAGATTGACTGGATAAACTTTGCTGTCTTTTTGAATGCTTGGAATTTGAATTCCCACGAGCCCTTACAGCCTAATGGAGATCAGTGTGGCCGTGGTATTTGGCATGTAGTGGATACTTTGCTGGTGAAATATATTTCAGAGAAGATCAAATCCGTGGAGTCTCTTATTTGCTCTCCAAGGGTTGATCTTCCAATTTTAGTGCAATTGGTTACAGAGCCATTGGCCTGGCATGGTCTTGTGATTCAATCTTGTGTTCGATCATCTCTTCCATCTGGAAAGAAAAAGAAGAAAGGTGGGCCTGTGGACCAGCATTCATCTCTGGTGTTTAATGACATTAGGGATTCAATCCATTCTTTATGTGATATAGTTAAGGAGGTTGCAACATGGATCAGAGGTCAGATTGACAGACCAGAGGATGAGAGTGTGGAAATTATACTTTCCTCTCTTAGGAAAAAGGAACAAGATGAAGGGCCTGGGCGTGTTTTCCATGTTCTGGAAAGTTTAATTCCATCAATAAATGAGGCTGAACTTGGTGATCGGATCTCCCAAGAATTGAAGACATGGAGTCCCCTCGATGTTGCAAGGAAGATAGTGACCGGGGACTCTACATTATTGTCCCAGTTTCTTAATATTTGCGAGTCAAAAATCAAGTCATTTCAGGCATTGAATCAGCAGATAGCTCAAATATAAAGTGTGTTTTGCTTAATGTGTTTCCCCTGATCAGCAGGCATTTTGCTTCAGCTTTGGGAGCTGCATCTGATCTGGAATTACTGCGCTACTTGTCATTAACAGAAAGAGTTGAATGGATTGTTCAAGCTCTGCACTGATCCTCTCTTTGGACTCGTAGTTTACCATGAGATTTCCCTGCCAGATTGTTGTCAGCCTCTATCGTGGCCAGCCAGTTCTGTTTGAGCGGTTTTGGAAATGTTGTGCCAGATTTTCACAATTTATTTGGATATTCTTTCAATTTTTACACAGAACAGGTTTGTGTCTTTGTTCTCTTGATGTATTCTTTTTTGCAATATATCTTTTGTTATTTTTTGCTTAATGTTGCGTGCACATCGGTGAACTTTGAAAGTCAAAATTTGATGTATTATTAAAAAAAACTAAAATTGTTCAGTGTGTTTCACCTTTTAAATTTATAGTTAAACGCTGAGTTGTTTTTTTATTTTATTTTTTTAAACTTTTCTTTTTAAATTGTTTCTTTTCTTTGTTTTTTTAATGAATGTTTTTTTGTTTAATTTTTTTTGTTAATATTAAATTTTTTTCTATTTAGTTATTAAATTTTCATGATACAGGTTCTGGGTTTGATAGGTTAACCTGAATTTTTTTTTCTGGATTTTTTTAATTAATTTTTTCAAATGTAGTTTACAGTGAAACGTTTAATTGTCTTATATTTTCTTTGTTTTTTTTAAGCTGTTTTGTTTTCTTTGTTTTTTTTAATGAATATATTTTTTGTTTAATTTTTTTTGTTAATGTTAAATCTTTTTCTATTTAGTTATTAAACTTTCATTACACAAGTTCCGAGTTTGACGGGTTAATTTGGATTTTTTTCTAGTTTTTCTTTTTAATTAATTTTTTCGTTTAATTTAGTTTGTTAATGTTAAATTTTTTTTATTTAGTTATCAAACTTTCATGACATGGATTCCGGATTTGATGGGTTAACCCAACTAATTCTAGGTTAACCTATAAATTTTTTTTTTCTATTCAGTTATCAAACTTTCATGACACAAATCTCAGATTTGACGAGTTAACCTTATTTGAAGGGTTAACCCAGTTAATTCAAATTTTTTTTCTTCATTATTTTTTTTTTCATGTAGGCTTTTATTTCTTTGTTTTTAAAAAAATTATTTTTTGTTAAGTATTTTTGCTTTTTTCTTTTTTTTTTTCCTTTTTAATTATTTTTTTAAAAAATTTAGTTTGTTAATATTAAGTTTTTTTTATTTAGTTATCAAATTTTCATGACACGAATCCCAGGTTTGATGGATTAACCTGGTTTGACGGGTTAGCTCAGTTAATTTAGTTTTTTTTTCTTCATTAGTTTTTTTGTTCATGTAGGTTTTTTTCCTGTGTTTTTTTCTTTTTAATTAATTTTTTTTGTTTATTAATGTTAATTTTTTTCTATTTAGTTATCACACTTTCATGACACTAATCTCAGGTTTGACGGGTTAACCTGATTTGGTGGGCTAACTCAGTTGATTCAGATTTTTATTTTATTTTATTAGTTTTTTTCTTCCGATTTCATCTTTAAATATTGTAATTAACTATAACTAAAAGACATCAATATTTTTTCTTTCAATTTCATGACACGAATCCCAAGTTTGATGAGTTAAACCAGTTGATTCATATATTTTTTTTAAGTAGTTTTTTTCTTTCAATTTTATCTTTTAATATTGATTTAATTAAGAATTAAACTTTATGATTTGTTTTGTTTACTGGTAATTAAATTATTGTGATCTCATGAGGGGATTTTACTGAACCACTCCTTGCAAAGCACTATTCATCAGAATAATGCTTTGCTTTATTGTTTTTTTAATTAATCTTTTTTTTTAATTTCATTCTGTAATATTAAATTTTTTTCTTTTTAATTATCATACTTTTGTAACAAGATCTTGCAATCAGACTCATATCAAAGACTTCGGGTTTGATGTTGCAACCAAACTCACTTAAACTTGGGTAATGCAAGTTGAATATTATTATTAATATTATAAATATAACTTCTGGATCAGAAATAATAGACAGACCCAATACTCTTAGGTATAACTTTGTAGAAAAATCTAATACTCATAAATTTTAACTTTTTTTTTATATATAAAAAAATTGACCTGTGACGTGGCGCGGGTCACGTTTTTAGTTCTACTCTAATTTAACTCGATTTGTTTTTGTATTTTAAAAGTATTTTTGAAAAAAAATTAAATATTGTTTATTTGCTTTAAATTTTTTTTTTAGTATTCTCATATTATTTTGATGTGCTGATTTTAAAAATAAATATTTAAAAATAAAAAATTATTGTTTTGATATATTTTTAAATAAAAAACCTTTTGAAAGACAGTCAAAAATATATACTGTTGACACAGGCAGCTGTCAATTGTCTTCTTAGATTTGAATTTAAGGTGTAATTTTTTTCTATATTGGAATCCAATGATTTAACCGGTATCAGTAGTATTACGTGAGTATCACCCTGGTAGATCACTGGATCTGGGCAGATGTTAAGTTGCTGTGAGATTACTATGCAAACTGTCTCAATAGAACAGGCAAAGAACATTGTTACGAGGGAACACCTATCTATGTGTATCAAGTTCCCACTTTGGGTGCAAGATCATACTATTTGAAATCAGTTGGCGGCCTACCTAATTCATTAAGATCTATGGGATTCTGGGTTTACAGGTGTCCCTGATGATGTATTTTTCCAAAGAAATTTTGGGGGAGGGAGTTCAGGAAGACGACAAGAAGTTGCTCGAGCAGACTGGTCTGGCCTCTTTTTTCAATTGTATCACCTAATATAGTGGAAAAGGTAATTTATGAATTGATCAGTGCCTTGATTGATGTTTATATATATATATATATATATATAGTTAATCTGTCTGACAAACAAGTAAGAACTACCGTAGGTAGGTAGGTTTACAGGAGCCTTGACAATCCATGCTTTTTTCACCAAAGCCCTATCTATAGAGTGCGTGATAGTCTTACAAAATCCTTTCATTGAAAGTAAATTTAGTTGGATGTGTATCTCATGTATTACGTAAGTGGGATTTAATTAATGAATTTTAATTAATTTAATTGTTAATATTTTTTGGTATTTGAATTTTATAAGATTATTATGTATTGCCCTCTTCGTTTTCAAGTATCACTTCAAATCCAAATCCACACCGGTGGTAGATATTCAAGTTCAAACCCTTTTGATTAAAAAAAAAAAAAAAAAGAAGAGGCAAAACCATACCCATAGTTGTAAATCCCAGTTAAAACCATAAATATTGCTTGAAAATCACGAGGCTATCTTGTAAAACATAACGAGTTAAAAAAATCCATTGAAAGAAGATTGAGCTCATGGGTCAAGAATGGACTTTAGGGTTAAAACTATTTTCTAACATTCTTAATAAGTGGACCAATAACAGAAAACACAACATCATAACTTGACTT
>Ga0325403_1000405_pt1 | contig 29273 bp, 26 predicted proteins | sample PopdelMetagenome_19_FD_205665 | JGI IMG/M metagenome (GOLD analysis project Ga0325403, IMG submission 205665) | Populus deltoides microbial communities from Bellville, Georgia, United States - Xylem-PdKOR-R4 | ecosystem: Host-associated > Plants > Phyllosphere > Stem > Wood/Secondary xylem... | reverse complement strand
GAAACGAATCTTCATTAGTCATGATTCATAACTGGAACAAGGTATCAAACACAGATTCTCTGGAAATTCAAATAACAAAAGTTGATGATTCATGATGTCTAGTATTCATACACACATTCATACAATGCGAACAAATGGAAACTTAATGGTTCAAACAAGCTTTACATGAGGATATACTGCAGAAAGTATGATTCAACATCAGTATACAAAGATTTGAACCTAATTTAGTAAGGATATTACTCCTAGGATGAACTGGATGTATTGGATTCAATACTGTAATTGCCTCTACCACACTGTATGATGTTTAGAATTCTGCCTCTTCTTCCTTTTTTTGCGTGTATGTCTCTGTCTCTTGCTCTCTGTCTCTGTCCCCCTTTCCTTGGAATTGTTGCTATCTTTTTATAAGGGAGTAAGAATTCTTTTTTGAAATGAAATAAATTCTGAAAATTAAATGGTGGTCATTGTCAAAGAACCATCTCAACCTAAAAACTTAAGTTTTTAGGTGAGGTTCCAGGATATGATTTATATTATTCTCTAACACACCTCCTCAAGTGAAAGCCCTTTAAACTTGAAATTTGCACAGACCTATTTTATCTTGTGCTTAATTTTTATCAAATAAATGGGGATGGTGAGATTCGAACTCGTGACTGCTTGGTTATCAAGATTCTGATACCATATCAAAGAACCATCTCAACCTAAAAACTTAAGCTTTTAGGTAAGGTTCCAGGATATGATTTATATTATTCTTTAACAGCCATCAATAACTTAATTTGTGGAGAGAGGATTAAAATTTGAAAGTTCAATCTTCCATCAAAATGGAAAAGTTGGGTTGGCTGGTTGAGGTGGTGTGTTTGACTCAAAATATATAGTGTATCTTAGGAGTCAAAACCTGATTTCTTACGCTAAGATTGTAGCTAACATGTTAGAAGACAAGTTTTTTTTGTTTCTGCACCACCAAGGGATTCAATTAGGACCAAGATTAATCCCTGAAGTTGTATAAGATATAATCATTTCTTCCTTCCTTTTTCTACCTAGAAATAAGCAAATATTATAAATAAACTACATTGTTTCCTTCTCATCTTTAATAAACTTGTTCTTGCAAAACGCATCATTTCACTTAGAGTTGAACGATATTGTTTTTGCTTCTCCATCAACATTAGGTTTTTTTCTCTAATTTAGTTGCATCAACTTTAGATTGGTTCTTTTTTTCCCATGTCTTTTGCTCTTTGGTCTCTAGCCTTCTAGTTTTCTTATTTTGGTCAATTGTTTTTTAATCCTTTTCCTTTAATTTTTTTTTTTCAATTTAGCCCCTATCAAATTACAGCATGCCCTCTAATTTTTCTGTTACTCCTATATCAGTCCTTGTCATGCTCTTTGTGCAATCCCTAAGGCAGTTTATCAGTATTGTCACATATATGACACTATTGATTTCATACGTGGTATGATACATCAGTGGTCTTCCAAAATTATGATATATTTGTAATAAGGCTAATTAATCACCAAGACAACACGATAAGCACATAAGGAAGATACAATGCTAATATTGAGGGGTGTAGCTCAACTAATTAGCCTCTAGATTTGTTTTTTAGAAATCACCAGTTCGAGTCCTACAAACCTCAGGGTCATTGAAGGCCTTTAGGATCCGTGAGATTAGTCGAGGTGCGTGTAAGCTGATCCGAACATCAACGTTGAAAAAAAAAAAGATGCTAATGAAAATACATGAATGTCTACACAAGGATGTCGAGTTAGGACATCACATGAATTTGTTGCTGTCAAAAGTTCGTTTAGGAATTAATTAGGCTGGCCAGGAATTAATTAGGCTGGCCATGGAAGAAGTACTCAAGGACAATAATTTTTCAGTTAGATCTTGATGGTTTAATCGATCCAAAAGGGTGGAGAGAATGGGATGACAATTATGCTCTTTCGACTTTGTTTTATGCAGAGTATCAAAATACAGGTTTTGGTGCATCTATTACTAGAAGGGTAAAACAACCTGGTTTTAAAGGGTCCCCTGTTGAAAAAAAAAAAGGTATGTAATAGCTAATTTAAAAGAATAAAGTTAAAGAATTAAAAAAAATAAGAAAAATAATATTTTATTAAGAGTTTTCTCAAAAGATATATCTTTATAACTCTTCTCTATATCTCTCTATATTTGTGTATAATACTTAAAATTACAAGCCTATTTATAGACCTTTAATCCTAGATAATTAAGGAATTAAACTATTCAAAGAAAATTCTAATATAATAAGAAATCTAATATTTTAATTAAATAAAAATTCTAATAAACTAGTATATTATAAATCATTATTCAACAAGGATTCTTACATTAACTAAAATTCTTTCTTTAGTTAATATTAAAACTCTTACAAACTCTAAATTTTATTAGTTAGTTTAAATTCTACTTGATATTGAAATTCAATATCCCCACGAGGCTAGTCCTTTTACGTCGAGTAGGTTCATATAAGGCTAGTCCTTTTATATTGAGCTTTTCAATTTGTTTTTTTAAGATATACTAGCAAGTTTTTCAAGAGGTTATTTCTGATATTTAATGTGTTTTCATCTCAATATTAGATGAAAATATCGTGGTTAATTTTTTTTTTTTAAAGATACACTATCAATGTCTAGAAATTATTTTTGCACTTAAATTATTTTTTGCTCTGACCTGCTATGTATTACCAATAATTTGCTAATTTATATATAAATCTAAGTAATTCCAGGTTGATACCCTGTATCAATAAAATCGAAATTTATAAATGAAACTCATCATGGATATATCAATTGACATGGATACCATCTTTGTAAGAAATTGATTGCAAAACTTGAATTTGATATATGAAACATAATAAATTGGCTAATTATCATAGGCAACCATTACCGTAGCTTATTTTCAATACTTACTGAATAGTTAATCACTAAGATTTAATAATTATATGCTTATCATTTTTTTAACTTAATTCTCTTGATCAATGAAATTTCTCATCTGTAGAATAAAAATAATGATAAAAAAGAATATGTGAAAGAAAACAGGGAAAGTTGTTACCATTTAAAAGACAAATTCATAAATGAAGAGTTAATTATGTGTGATAAACTTTGTGAAAAACTTTAATAAATTTCCCTGGAACTGTTTGTAGATTGTTTTGATTATTGATATTATGATAGTGATTATTTTTTAGAAATATATTAAAATAATTTTTATTTTTTTAAAAATATTTTTAATATTAATTTTCGGACTAGAAAGATTTTTTTTTTGTGTGTAATAAAACAATGGGCATGTGAATTAATAACTAGACATACATTTAAATAAATGATACAATATATTAAGAACGTCGGAAATTATTATCCTCGCTGTAACCACCACCTATACCTTTTGGATTTACTTTTTCAAAGGTTTGTGACTGTTTCTGTGAGATATTATAACATGTTTGGGGATTTTAGGTTAAAAAACAACAGAAAAGTAAGAAAAAGTATGAAAGGGGCAAGTTTTTGTTAGATATTTAACAGTAAAAGGTAAAATTGAAACTTCTTTAAAACTGTTTGGGTTATATTGGACATTTAACAACTTCAAGGGCAGAAATGAAATATTGATGAATCTTAAGGTTAAAATTATATACTCTACCTTCTTTTCTTGTTGCAGTATGCGGCTCAATAAAAACCCACCAGGTGTCTCGGTTGACCTTGGTTAAAGCTTTGACTTATAGACATCTTCAAATTTCACCGGTTCATCTACGTCTCCTCCGTTTTCCTTCTTTCAAAACCCTAGCCTCCATCACCAATCCCACCGAGGCAGTACAAAGCCAGAAACAGAACTGATAGGGTTTCATGGCCGGTGGCTCTGATGCGACTGATACTACAGCTACTATTACCTTATCGTGCGCTCGATGTGGCAAACCTGCGCATCTCCAGTATTTAATTCTTTCAAAAATCTCTCTCTAAACCTGAATTATTTGTTAATAATTATTGTTATTGTGTGATTTTTTATATATATTTATTTATTTAATTTTAGGTGTCCAAAATGCATTGAATTAAAGCTTCCTCGTGAACCTGCCGCTTTCTGGTAATCAATAATTGTATGATTTTTTTAAAAAAATTAATTAGACAAATCAAGTTTTTTTTATTTGTTTTTTTGAATTAGTTCGCAGGATTGTTTTAAGGCGTCGTGGAGCTCTCATAAATCAGTTCATACGAAGGCGAAGGAGGAAGAAAATAGGGATGGAAGTAGTGAAGGTTGGCTATATTGTGTGAGGAGAGGACAGGGTCGAACTCCGAAACTTCCACATTTTGATTGGACTGGGTATATCTCTACGATTTTTGTTGTTTTCGATTGGATTGCATGTATCTAAACCCTTCCTGTTAGCCAAATTTTAGTTCTATTGGTTGTGAAATAAGAACGAGTTTTGTTTTTGTGCAGGGGGTTAAGACCGTATCCAATATCTCCCTACCGTGTTGTTCCTCCTCACATTGATCGACCTGATTGGGCATTTGATGTGTGGGTTTTTTTTTTTTTTTTTTTTTTTAATGTTCAGTAGTGGCTTTTACATATTGTTTATTTTAGCGAAATTTGACCATAAATTTTCCGGGGTGTCGACCACTTTTGATCCGTGTATTGTCCATTGACTCTTTATTTCTCATTTGTTTTTATCATGTTACATAGCCAATGAATGCTTCTTGTTTACATTGAACCTCCCTTTATTTTGTTTCACGGGCATAATGTAGTACTGATGCACCTTTCTTCTTTGACAATAATCCGTAGGGAATCCCTAAGATTGAACCCAGCAGTGATTTGCAGCATGTTGTGGAGGTAAACTGTATTCTTAACCTTCTACATGGTTATTATTTCATTGTTTGACATGTAGTCATGGTGGACTTTATTTTCGTTGTTCTATATTCCTCTTTCTAAATCTACTTATCTATGTCGTAGATCAAAACTCCTGAGCAAATTGAGAGAATGCGAGAAACTTGTCGAGTAAGTTGTTGCCCTGCCCCCCAACTCTTCTAAGTATATTCAAAAGTGAACCTGTCTTGCTTCATTCTTGTCTTTTAACCTTCATGCCAATTTCGTGACTGTATTCTTAAGCTATGATTGCATTTGTGGATAATAGTAATGTCAAAATTCTCTATAATGGGATTAATATCTGATGAATCATTAGTGCAAGAAATTATATTTAAGATCTTCCATGCTGTTTCTATAAAGAGAATTAAGTAGGATCTGCTTCATACCCAATCAACAAGCACCGTACCAGCATCATCGACCATTGCTTTATCTGTTGCTTCCTTTATTAGGTGAAAAACAAGAGTACAAAGAAATATTTGCCCTGAACAAGGAAATCTAACTTGCAGATTATAATATAAAATTAACGGACCATCTGGGATGAGAAGCCAACTCCTATGTGAAAATTAATGGATGATATATTTTTGCATGGACACCACACATGTAGGAACAGTTTTGTTTTCCAAGTAACTTCAAAACTCTGTAGCTTTCCACTGTAGTTCACATATTTATTTATTTATTTTCATGTTTTGTTTTTGAAGGTTTTTCATTTGAGGTGAGGAGCCAGGGGTGGATATATTTTTACTTAGGTTAGGTGTGAATTTCATTTTCATATTTAATGCAATCAATCTAGGATGTGGTAGTCTTATCTTGATTTAGCATTGCAACGGCGTACGAAGTGTTTAGGCTATAAAGAATTGAGTGAAGAAAGCAGATCCATGGGGCTGACTCCAAGTCGGTGGAATTGAGACTTCATTAATATCTTCATTTTAAAGCTAAATAATGGACTGCAAATGAGTAGAGGATGTGGGATATTTTTTCTTGAGAAATTGCAATTGAAGACAGCTTCCACCTAGGCATAATATTGAAACATTTTCTGAAGAATCAGCTTTTTTTGCATGTTCTGACTCTTTTTTTGTTTGTAAAGAATGGTGCAATATGTAACCATAACTGGAATTGTAACAACACTAGTTCACCTTGTTTTCTTGTTTGTGTGTGAATTGAAAACATCTGTTAATATCAGATAGCAAGGGAGGTTCTGGATGCTGCTGCACGGATCATTCGCCCTGGTGTGACAACAGATGAAATTGACAGAGTTGTTCATGAGGCAACTGTTGCAGCTGGTATTTGGATGTTAATGATTTCTGTATTTATCCTTCTAGCTATGCCTGAGAGTTATTCACAATTCATTAACTCCTGTGAATAGGTGTCATTATTCGGTCTAAACTTTCGTTTGCTAAACCTTTTTTTCTTGAACCGTGCTGTAGGTGGATATCCATCTCCTTTAAATTATCACTTCTTCCCAAAGTCATGCTGCACGTAGGTAGTCCTATTGTGTACCATTTCAATATGTTTCCTTCACTTGTGATCCATAATTTAAGAGGGTGTGACTGTCTGTTGTAGGTCAATTAATGAAGTAATATGTCATGGAATTCCTGATGCCAGGTACGAGTCAAGTTCAATCCTGTAAAATTTTGTAATCTTGCTTTCTTGTGCAGAATTTGCGCTAATACATTCTGGAACCATGGTGTTTTATCCTATTTGTTTGTCATATAATATATACCTTTTAATTTTACCCATGCATGCTATCATATTTCGTCATAAAACTCCATTAACATGAGTGGACTTTACAACCACTTTGACTGCTTAAGTTCTAATAACTTCCTGATATTTCTTCTATTTTTCTTTTTATTGTTTCAGGAAATTAGAGGATGGTGATATAGTAAATGTTGACGTGACTGTGTGTTATAAAGGTGTCCATGGTAAGAAATTTTCTGACTCGTTTGTGAGTAAATCAAGTGTGATGAAGATAGTCCTTGATCTAGTGGTTGATTCATTGTGCAGGTGATCTTAATGAAACATACTTTGTGGGAAATGTTGATGAAGCATCTCGACAATTAGTCCAATGTACTTATGAGTGCTTGGAGAAAGCAATATCGATTGGTATGTGCCATTTTTTTATTCTGAGTGTACGATCTGTTGAACTTATGTTTGAATTCTCCATGTGCTATCACACTCTGGCTGATGTCATGCTTTGCTTGTATAAGTTTTCACCCAGGAAACTTATCGATTTTTAATTTTAAGAATAAAAGCTAATTTAGAATGTAGTAACTGAAAAGGTCAGGTGTTTAACCAAGTTCTACCTGTTTGACTTTGATATGGATTTTCAGCGTTTTTTTTTTGTGCAATTATCTTGTTAGATCATCCCATCTAAATTCCGAGTTCTTATTTCTGAGTTTTGCGCTCCTCTTTTACTTTTAGTGAAACCTGGTGTACGATTTCGTGAAATTGGAGAAGTAATTAATCGTCATGCTACAATGTCGGGGTTGTCTGTGGTAAAGTACTTCAGCACTGTCATTGGATGAAATCTTCATAGTTAGCTGTTTACCGTGTTAATAATTTCCCTTGTTTTTTTTTGTCAAAACAGGTGAAATCATACTGTGGTCATGGTATTGGAGAGCTTTTTCACTGTGCTCCAAATATTCCACATTATGGAAGTATCCTCAGTAAATCCAGCTTTTTTATCTAGTATTTAGTAAAGAAATTAAACCAATGTTTGAGGCTTTGAAATTGCAAAATGATGCCGAACTGCCCCTTCAGTACTATATAACATAATAGATTAAGCCTTTTTTTTAGTTTGTGCGCATTGTTTGCCTTAAACCAGAGCAGGAAATAAAGCAGTGGGTGTAATGAAGGCTGGACAGATCTTCACTATTGAACCCATGATTAATGCAGGTAAATTTACAAGGTTCTATAATTGATGGAATTTCTCTCAAAGCTCTCGTCGCCTGTAGCTTCTAACTCAAATGATTTCCCGAGTAGGGGTTTGGCGTGATCGGATGTGGCCTGATGGATGGACTGCTGTCACCGCAGATGGCAAACGCAGTGCTCAGTTTGAGCACACGCTTCTGGTAACTGACCTTTTGGTTTTATCTTCATGACTCCCCCATTTACTTCTGCCTCTAATAGTTATTGCGGCCTATTATCGCGGTCGATTTAGACAAGTGGCCCTGCATCTTCACTGCATCTGGGTACCATATCTGGGAATTTCTTCACACTGCAGTGATTTCTCATTCTTCAATTTCTCATTACTTGATAATGGCAACTTCATGTATAATCGTCCCTGTAGCATCGCATATTTATTCTTTTGCTGATTGTATTGTTATGCAGGTGACAGAAACTGGAGTAGAAGTTCTTACCGCAAGGTTGCCTTCATCGCCTAAGGTGTACCCCTGGCTAAATGAATAGTTATTGATAACTTGTTCAAGTGAGGGTGTAGTACCATCAAGATCCGTTCCTACGTTGTGCCATTCATGACAGGTCTTGAAATATTGCACGAGGACTTCTGGAATTTGTGTGTGTAACAATCAGGACACCAAACATTCAATTTTGCACCAAGGCCCCACCTTAATTATTAGAGATGTACAATACTTTCATCTATATTTTTGTTATGAATTATGGTTGTAACTTTTTTTAAATAATGACGATGAGTGTTTACTTTTTGCGATTTTTTTTTTTAAAAAAAGCACGATTGCAGGTTTTTGGCACAACCTAATTAGTGTTTTATGGATTTTCCCAGTGATATAAAACAACTTTGCACATTCCAGTTGCTTGGGCTGCATTATGGCTAGGTTGGTGAAGTGTGGATTTTTTATTGTCTCTGATTTTCTTTTTTTTCCCAGTGATATAAAACAACTTGATCCTCACTTACACTGGAAGACATGTAGTGTTTAGCTAGTGCCTAGAGAGGCTTCTGTTCATAATTGATCTTCAGGTCAATTACATGTCTTTTCTTCTACTCCGTCGATTTGATTATAAAAGATGATTTCTTAGATGTTATTTTTTAAAATTAATATTTTTTTAATTTTTTTTAATTATTTTGATGTATTACTAAAAATAATTATAAAAAAATATTATTTTAATATATTTCTAATTAAAAAAATATAAAAAAATACTTTAAAAAACAATGAAAAAAAAATCTGTTCAAATAAAAATTTTCTTGAGCATATTTGATCCTGTTTTTAGCCAATTTAAACGAGAATAAAAAATGTTTTTAAAATTTTTTAAATAAAATCTTATTATTTTTTTTTTCTGGAAAATATGAACCACGGGAAAAACTAACTTTTTCCAAATAAAAAATTAGAAAAAACAGACTGGTAATTTTAGGGAGGCTTTATTAACAAAGCCCAGCCCAGTATATGTAAATCTTCCAAATAAAAAATTAGAAAAATGGATTGGTAATTTTAGGAAGCCTCTATTAACAAAGCCCAGCCCAGTATCTGTAAATTTTGTGCAAAACAGCAGACGAATTCAGGTTTGGTTTGGAACCAGATCAAGAAACACGGTCCGACAAAAAATCACTCGTTTACACTGTGGACCGGCCATGACCTTCGAATGGGTCAGACGGCCCGCACATTTTACTGTTTTAGACATGGTACAATTTACAAAAAGGATACACGGACCAATCGAATTGTACACCTCCAAAAGTTAAAGAATCCTCGCTCCATGAGAAAAACCTTAGGAAACGTACCTCGGTAAAGCGGGAAGAGGGGTGTGGGGATATGAATCAAAACCCAGTTGACCCGACTAACGAGGAATATGATGCATTTTCATCATTCGTGGCAGGTTGTTTCTCGCTGTCCTTGTTTGGTAGTTTATCTCTGGGCTTGACAAGAAGTCCCAGTTCCACACCAGCCATCTCGTACAATTCTAATTTTTGAAGCTTGGTTGCCTCAACGTCTCCATCCCAGCAGGTTTCAGAAACAATTTCCAGTGCTTTCTCCATCTTGTCCTCAGGTACAAGATTCCCATTTTGTAGTAGGACGATGTAAACTTGTTCGGCAGAAGCTTTCCTGATCTGAGAACAGAAGAGACAACGTAGATTTCAATTCACTGGGTTGCTAATCAACGAAAGAGAGTTCACACGCTATATAAATCAAATGCCAAATCCCAAACCTTGGGATATCGGTGGCCAAGCAAAGTGAGAAGATGAGTGAATGCCCGAGCATTGATGGCTTCCAAGAGTGAAGCAATATATCCAAGTATAGCAATACCAGAGTATAATTTTGCAAAGTCCTTGGATCCCTTCAACTCAACAGCAAGGGAATCCAAAACACTAGCACAGAAGACTGGAGTTTGGTCCTGGAAATTGAAATGGAAAGGTATTTCAGCATGTCGTCAAACCATGGAACAGAAAAATAACAAATCCACCGGGAAATTTCATTCATGATTTCAATAGCAGCAGTTTGTATTTGTCCGGAGTAATGTTGAGATCTTCACTGTTAGTGACAGCAGATGCTTGCATCAATGAAATCAGAATCTGAAAGCAATATTCTTCCCGTGTACTAACAGTGAGATCCTCGCATCAATTTTACAAAAATAAGTAAATTGCGCAAGCCAACAGAAAAATAAGATAGGACAGCTAACCTCCATATCCAAGAATATTTTTTTGCTGAAAAGAATCTCTATTGTCTGAAATACACAAGACTAATGGTCAGTATTCTGAAACTCCGTGAATAAACTTGAAATTCAGGGTAAAAAACAAAACTTAGAATTTCATTGTCCCAAATTAAACAATGTGTACAGGCGCACAAACATTTGTTACATAGAAATACTAATAGAAAGATGAAAAAAAAAAGGGAAAAAAAAAGACAGCTCATCAGCTTATGGAGGGAAAATATGAATTGCAACTACCTAAGCATCATCAGCAAGATTCTTTAACTAAGCCTTTAAATAAAATTATTTTGCTATTAACTAGTCGCTACAGCTTTACCTCAATTACTTGTTAAAGCAGAGAAAATGCATATCTTTAAGAAAAAACAAAAATCCCATTACCTTCAAAGTGGGTACAATAACTCTATCACATTTCTTGTACTGTTGGAGAACCCAAAGCATGTCAGCAGATAGCATATGCTCTCTTGACCTTCTATCATTGGACTCTTCAGTTTCACCCGGTTGAAGATATTTCAATAATGCAGAGATTGAAGCCTTCCGTAAAGAATCTTGCAACCCACCAATCGAAATAACTAAACCAGACAATACAGGTCTGCTATAACAACTAAACCGGAGTAATTGTACAAAGTGTTGATATGAAAAGGTGGGTACCTACAAGCAAGCCACAATCACCTCCTTGTCAAAGAACTCAAATCACAAATAACAACTAAAATGGAGTAACTGTACAAACAGTGGACTGTAAACTTACTCCCCACTTTAAATCCGTTTCATTAGGAACAATTTCTTCCAGATTTTCTCTGTAAGGGATAAATGGAATAAATATTGCCTTGTTGTACAAAATCCTCTGCAGAACCTTTGCAGCAGCTTCTCTTATTTTGTCCATCTTCTCCACAGCTTGCTTAGCAATTCCGCCAATCACATTGGCAGCGAGATTTGCATCAAAAAATGAGACAGCCTGGTTATTATCAGCCACATCATTATTAGGCCTCTCTGACATAGACTCAACACCATGTGCTTTTCCGTTGGAATCCTTAATGCAAAGGATGTATGTACATGTTTCAAGGCCTTCCATAGCAGCCTCACGAACCCAAGAACCCACATCACCTCTGTTATCAACAGAATAGTCATCAAGAGCTTTAAATAAGCTCAGCATAACTTCATTTTTTATCAGATGATACAGAGACATGCCATCCTCTCCACAACAAATACTGGAACAGTCTCTTTCCTGAGTTAATGTCTTCAACACTAGTATGAGTCCTTTGACAGCATTAACTCGTGCTTCAGCATCTCTGTCCTCAGGTTTATTCTATAGAGATTATCCACAAACATGAGTCAGAAGTCCAGTACGATCCAAAGCAAGAGTTTTTAATAAGAATCACAACTTTCCCGACACGCACCTCTATCATGCAAGAACTAGAAAGCTTCAGAAGCACATCTCTCCACCTGTTAGCCAAAAGTTCATATGGCAAAACACCTAGCGCCATTGCAGATCCTCTTCTTACGGCAACATTTTGATCAGTCAGCTGTTCCAGGTATTTTGATGTTATACTGCTGGCACCTTCATTATTTGTGGTGACGAGGTATGCTCGAACGAAGTGTTCTAGGGCTTTAACAGCATCATTCTGTACATGTTTGGAGCAATAGATTCATCAATTCAGACTATCAGCAAGAAAAAAAAAGGTACTGGCAAAGAAAATCTAACATTACAACACAAACACCTGTATTTGAGAATTAGGATGCCGTAAATTTTCGCTAAGAGTATCAAGCAGACTCCTTTTTATCTTTTCTGGTAATAACAAATGCGATGATGAGATACATTCAATGAACCGAGAAACAGCAGAACGCATTATTTCTCCACCCTTCCCGCGATAAAGTCGTGCTTTCTCAATAGCAGGAACCACACCAGCAACTTGTTTCTGTTTTTCTACAAAATAAAAATAGCAGATACTAAAACCTGGTTTATGCAAATCGTAAGCTCAAGCTTCTTCCTTGAACTGGGATTCTAGAACCAGCATAGAGAAGATAGCATAAACTGAGTTATAAAATTTTGCCCATGTACCAATTCTTATCCATCAAATAAACAGGAATCTCATTTCCTCAAAATGAGAAAGAGTGAAAACCCCCAAACCTTGTTTTGCAGCCATCTCACAACAAAACACCTGAGTTAGCGCAGTTCACATCCAGCATGAACTTTAAATTATTGCCTAAGATTTCAAAAAGTTCCTTCATTTGAAATCTCAACAATCATTCATAAAAGAAAAGCATATGGACAACAAGTGATTTTCCTACGTAATTTATTAATAATGTAGAGGATATAATCAAATTGGTTGTATCCAATCTGGATTTCTTTCTCAATATCATTTCTTTTTCTCTCACATTGTTAGAAAAACAAACTCTGAAATTATTCTAGCATAGTATTAATCACATAAATAGCCTTAAAGCTACAAGCTCTTAAGGATATAAGCATAAAATGGGAATAAAATAGAAAATCCTAAAAGTGTGTATTTTTAGAAACAGAGGAACCATGCACATTAAATCTCTGAAAGTTCAAATAAAAAGTTTTCATTGCATTTGTGAGAAAAAGAAAAGTTGAAAGAAGAAAAAAGAGTACTAACCAGTGGCAAGAGCATAGTCAAATCGGTGCAAAGCCAAAACAATTTCTGCAGTTGCTAAGGTTGCACCATGGCGCATGCAAAGATCAGATGAGAGAGTAGAAGGAATTAATTTCTCCAGAACAAATCTTGCAAAATACTCAGGGTCATATTTGACAAGAGCAGAAAGGGCTTCTCCAGCAAGTTCTCTCAAGCCTTTATCCTAAAGTAACCAGCTACAACAGTCATGCACTTAAAACTACAACAACAGTAAAACCATATGACATGCAAGAGTTAAGCCAAATAACTTATGTTGTGCCAAGTGCTATGAGCATTTTACATCTGATAATCCTAGGCAAGCCAACAGATACCCACCCCAAAACCTCAAAATGAAAAAGGTTGTTGAACTTAACTAAACTTGATGATGCAATGCAACCAAGGTAGCAATGACCAAGGTCATATATCATCTCTAGTCTCAACAGATAATTTGAAACGAAAAGATAAGACAAAAGCAAAGAGAAATAGATATAGCTAGCATCATTGTAGAGATAAAACATAGAAGAAGCACAAAATATAAGTGCTTGAGAGCATACCCAGTGACCAATCTTGTTGTGCAGCAGCTCTTCTGCAAACGGATAAAGGTATCCTTCATACTGAGCAATGTAGGCAGCAACATGGAGGTAAGAGTTTACTCGTGAAGAAAGTGAAAAATAATCTGCGGTATTCACTATGTCAATGCCATGTGGGTAGTTCCCTTGTCTTCCAACATTCTCCTGAAAAGCAGCTGCAGCTGCTCTTCTGCAATTGACCTAAGCATCATGCATCATAAGCTTTGACATTGACATTGGTACAATAGGAAAAGGCTAGTATATCCTATCAGAGAGTACTCACACCTCGCGGTCATAGCAGGCCACTGTTAACAGGTGTGGAGCAAGCTGTTCCAATACATATCTCATATCAACGTGATAATATGCACGGCCAAATGCCCAACAAACATAGGCAGCAGCATCTCGAACATGAGACCCTACACTATGTGGACCTCTTCGAATATCATAATGCAGCGCCTGTTGAGAAAAATATAATATTGTTCAATTCCAATAATTGATGCTTTGAGTCTTAGCACTGGTAAAAACAACCATTTTCTACTGCTTATAAGCCAATAGACAATATAGATGTTGAGAGAGGAGAAGCCAATGAAACTGCAAAAAATTAGTTCACAATCACACAAGTGCTCATCGTCCATGTGCAAAGTAGTTTATTCTTTCACTGAGTTTGACTTTTTTGACTTTTGACGCTAAGAATAATTTACTTTTCAACCATTTCTTCTGTCTCCAAATAGAAAGAGATCAGGACTCATAACTAGAAACAGTTAAGAAAAGGAAAAAAGAAAATAAAGAAAGAACTGACAAACCAAAAATAATGCAAAATTATAAATGGTCCACAAATCTTTCAATAACGAATGATTTAGCAAGAAAGAAAAGATTATCCAATCAAAATGTAATCATCCTACCTTCACAACATAAGGAACAACTTTGGGAAGACTCATAGGCAACAACAATCCTCTGCGTGCTAGTTCAGCAAGTGCCAGGCAAGCTCCATGCCATGAACCATCACCCTGGAAAGTTATGAAAGTTAATTATGGCTCTATACCTCAAAATTGGCAGAGAAGGATCAAAATACAAAGAAAATATGAAAAGAGAAAAAGAGAACATAGAAGCATACCTCTCCAGGTGAAAACAGCTCCAATATTGATGACAAGACCTCATCTGACAGAGCAGATGTCAATCGTGAAGTTATGCGGCCTATACCTTTGGCAGCAGACCAACGTACAACAGTGTCCTGCAATGTCAATGGTATCAACACAAAATTGTCCAGAAAAATGGTGAAATTAAAAACAAAGCATGTTCAACACCTTTTCATGGCTCCAATACGTTCTGTTCATTGACAGACAAGAATAGCAAAGAAGAAAAATGCATAACAGTACAATCCAGACAATCATGTCAAATTTTGAATCTGAGACTCCACACTTTATAAGGTGATTGAAACTTCAGACTAGGCTACACTGCTTGTTGCCAGGCATCATGTCTAAAACATGGGACTCCTCGAGAGAGAAACAAACATGTAAACAATGCCTGCAGACCCACCTGTATTGACTGCAACAAGCACCCCAAGAAGAGGCCAGTGCATTTCACTAATTCTTATACCAATACACTTTATTTGTTAATCAGAAAGCATAACCAACACTCAGCACTCTTTCAAGGGTTGTAGAAATAATTGCTGGGCTTCATAGAAGCCTGGAAAGAGTGATGGTTTGTTTTATTTAACTTCATTATACTTTTCACTTCATACAATTCCTGAATCCTAAATGGGTTTTCATAAATATTCTTTAGTACTAATTTAAAGCTTTGAAAGATTTTTCTGGCGTTTTACATAGTCTCCACTATGTTCCTCAGGCTGTGATTATATGTAGATCAGGAGCTCAACAGGGTAGTTACTTTATTAAGATGCCTGTATGTTATTTTAAATATAGCAGCTATTGATGAGATAACAAAGTACTGTCCCATTAATGATAACACTCATCTGCTTCTAATACTAACTTTTGGACAGAAGAATAGGAATGGGTAACATTTTATCCAAAATTTAACCTTTGAAGCTACTTAGTATTTGATTAAAGAAAGCAATAAGCTCTAAATGGAATCTCACCCTTTTGACATACCGTGTCTCTTAATCCAGCCAGTAACATCTCGATGATCTCTTCTACAGTTTCTGGAACATCCATGGCTTCATCTTCAAGGCAGTTTGCACTTTCTTCTGGTTTGACAGAATCAATATTCTCATCATGACTGCTTTGATCAGCTCTTTTAGATACATTTAAGGAGACATTTTCCCCAAGAGAACTGGTCCTGCCCTATGGATAAGGCAAAAGAATGTCATGAGAGTAGCATTCTTTGTTTTGTGCTTTTGATTATTTAAATAATGGTAACAACTTTAACAAAATAATCATGTTAGATATAAGCAACAAGAAGTGATAGAGACTAAATAACTAGAACACACAAAAGATAAATAATTAAGGAGCTTATAGTTGTATATACCATACGAGTTACACACATAGCCATGCACTCAAGAAGTGGATACAAGTGAGGATCTGTAAAAACCAGCAGGTTAAAGAACCATTGATAATGTTTAGGGATAATGTTTAGGGATAATGGCCTCGGCATTTTGCAAGGAAAAAAAGCCTCAAATCTGTCCTTAGTTTATCATTAATTCCCACTTTGGAAATGCAAAGCGGTCTTGTCCACCTGACATAACAAAAAAGCATGACAAGTGACACACAGGATGGCTTGGCAGCCTGCATGCCCTGCAAACTTCAATTTCCACAAGATACACGAGTCATGTTACAAGCTGAACAGCCAATGTACTGAGATCATATGAAAGGCACAGAGATAATCGCTGGCCATGGGACATGTCGATATTGATGTTGAAAGAGTAGTTTCTTACATTTATTGCACAGAAACCAGAAGGAAGATTCTAATTAATTATGCACATGTTAAAATTGTACTTTTATTCTGAACTTGGTACTAAAATGCAAAGTCCCTTGTAAGCAAAAGATTCGTAAAAGAAACTTTCAAACTAGAACATGTTTTAAAATTTTCCTGAAGATAGTTAGCAGCTCCCAAGGCCATATATTTGTCAAAACCTTGAAGTTTAAACCAGGATGTCCATAAATATTTAGCAATACTAACCACATAACACCAGGCTGGTGAACGAGGAGGGAGGCAAGTAAGACCTATCCGTTGTCTTAACTTCACCAAATACTTGCGAAGCAAAGGACTATGAGCAGCAGTACCGGACTTTTCCAGCAATGACACATCAGTCCAAACAGTGGAAACCACACCCATTAACCCTTTGCGACCACCAGCCTGACCACAACAAATAGTATATGAGAAAACTATAAATTAAACAAGGCAAAGAGAAATGCACACAAGAAAGAATACAAACAAAAGGCATCATCCATTTCCCATGCAAAACTTATTTGCATCATAACAATATGACAAAATCAACAAAAGCAAACCTTGAAAATGGCAGCCAATGCCTCCACGGCACCCAATAACTGAAAGTGAGACGAGAAATCATCTGTGCCAGAAGATAAAACTTCATGTGTCCATTCAATAAAGCTGAAAAATAAAAACAAAATACAGATATTCAACCATGCTTATCCAACAATGCTTCAAAATAGACACCAACAAGAGCAATGTTAAAACCTGGTAAAGGCCATTGGCATATCAGGACGCGAAATAAGCTTAGAGAGCACTAATCCAGATATAGTCCGCATAGGACCAGCATTCGAAAGATAATCTTTAGAAAACTTCAAAATCTTCAAAACAAGAGGAGCTAACTCAAGTTCACCGAGCTCGTTACTACTGGCAATACTAGTATCAACAGAAGAAATATCAAACGGAACCAGAACAAGAATAGAAAGCCACAAAAGCATCACACATTTCGCCTCCATCTCTCCCTTACTTTCCTGCCTCAACGAGGTAACAGCATTCGCGCCATGGCATTTCTCTAACAGAGAAACCGCAAGCTCTAAATCCGAAACTTGATGTGGAAAAAACTTAATAACCGCCTTGTAACCGCAAACGGTAACTAATGTGTAAATAATAATACAGATCGGCTTTATTATTTCAAGAATTTCATCCGATTCAAAACCTAATTCGATCGTTCGAGTACGAATAATTTGCATTAATGGAGAAACTATACTCTCCAGGTACGGCTCCAATAGCTCACCCTGCTGCTGATACTTATCCATCTGCATAAAAAATATTATAATAAAAATTACAAAAAGAAACAACTACAAAAGTTGGAGAGGAAGCGGAGAGTAGTACAATGGAGCGGATCTTGTGGACGGAGGAGAGATCGGAGACTTTTTGATTGGAAACGATGTCGTCAAGGAGGGATTTGACAAGTTTCCATTCCTGTAAGAAGTATTTTTGGAGAACTGTATCTTTGGAATCGTGCTCATCGTCTTCATCCACTGATTCCGATACCGGCATTTTAAAGAAGAGTCGGAACTTCTCCGGTTGCGGCAGTCTTTTTTGATATGGAAGAGAGGGAAGAGAAAGGAACGATTGAATTCCCGCCTGGATTTATTTAACACTGTCTTTGATCCAAAATGGAGAGGGTGTTTTACAAATACCTGTAAAAAAAAATGGTCTATAGCGAGTGGTTGTACGTTGTGCTAATATTTGTTGTACACTGGTTAGTTAAAAAGGTGATAAAATGTTTCTAGGGTTTATATCATTTGGATTTTATTTTAAAGGTGCTGAAAGATCTGGTACGGTTATATGCAAACATTCATTCCGTGCACCCGCTCAGAGGGTGAAAATGGAACTCAAAAATTCCGTTGCCGGGACTTGAACCCGGGTCTCTCGGGTGAGAGCCGAGTATCCTAACCAACTAGACTACAACGGATTGGTTGACAGGGTGATCAAGTATTATATTTATATTTTATATTATTTTTTTCTTAATTAAAATTAATTTTCCAACAATTTAAATAATTCATGTGGAGAATATGTATGCTAGGTCAATTGAGAGATTACAATATAAAAACAATCCCTTCTCATGACCTTTATTTTATTTCCATATGATATCTAGCCAAATATGTTAATTGAGGTATTGCTTCTAGCTCCTTAAAGCATGTAAAATCCTTGCTTAAGATCTAACTTGCTTTATGATCTTCATGCCATCGCTTCAAGTTTTGTTTAGGTCTTTACTAAGTTTGAGAACCGTTGTTTTATGGCACCATTAGCTTATAGCTAACAATCTAAATAAGATACCTATATAATTAATATTGGATAGACTTAATTTTCTAATTAAATTTGTGTTTAATGATTGTTTTTCAAAGTATTTTTATTCGAAAATATATTAAAATAATATTTTTTATTTTTAAAAAAATTATTATTTTTATATTAACATGAATAATTTAAAAATATGTATATAAAAATTCATTTTAAGCAATAAAATCTGATGATGCTTATTTCTAGGCTAATGGTTTTAATTCTCGGCTAATGGTTTGATCATCACAGGCCCATATATACATTTGAAGAGAGTTCTGGATGGATTTATTGTGACGGACTAGTTAGGTCAAAGGTTTAGATAAATCCGGGGGGTGGGTTAAAATTCATCAACTGCGTTGGATGCAGGAAAAAATATTTCCACAGCTTATGCAAAAGGATGGGATTGCTATTCAGTTATTACTGATTCTTGAATGTAATTTGTTTTACTTTCACTTTGTATATAACTTTACAAGAAATTCACAGAACTCACACTCACAAATGCCTTCTTTGAACACTTTCGTGCATACATCTATATTACACAATAAGAAATGTTGAACTACAAAGTTTGATCCAGAAACATAAGCAAAGCTTAATTACATCTAGACTTATGGCTTGTACTTTGCAGCATACCGGTGAAACAAGGCTAATGCATTGCTAGCAGTCTGAGCCACGTTCAAAACCTTGGCCTTAATCATGGCCCTTGACTTGTCCATATTCCTCCCCGGAAACCCATCCAAACAAGTGCTAGCATCAGTCATGGCAGAGCTTACAAAAGTTTCAACATTACTTATGTGCCAAAAGACGTTATCACCTCCTTCAGCATCTGGGCGTTCCAAGCGATGGAGCTCTCCAACTGATTGACTAAGTTGATCCACGCTATTACCAATTTGATCTAAGCAGTCTTTCACTGATTGGTAATCCCTGGATTTCCTTGCCTTGAGCTCCTTAACCACTTTCAACATGAATGTTCTTGTTTGGAGGGCCTTGTATAGGCTCACGGATAAGGCAGCTTGGGCTAGTTGCTGTGGAGTTTGTATTGTCATTGAGTTTGCAGAGACTGATAGGTATTGGATGCACAGGGATGGATAAAGGGTCTTAGTGCATGCGTTTTCGATGTAGGCCCGAGACCGGGAGCGTCTTGGAAACCTAGCTGGTTTCTCCGCGCCCGTAATGCAAACTAGAGAGAGTAGTAGAAGCAGTATGAAAAGACTGAGACGAGCCATTAATGTTGAAGGTTGTAGAATTGAGAGGGAAAGGAAATATGTCAGACACTGAGTTGAGGACATTAGGATGAGGTAATGTGTGTATATAAAGAGGCTGTCACATGCTAGAACTTCATCTACTTGATTTAATTACGTACACGTTACTTGTATTAAACCCAAATTATACTCAATTGGTCCTTGAAGAAAGCCTAATAGAAAAGAGGATTATACTTCTCTGGGTCGGTCAAATCATTAACACTAAACCTGCATCATCAAGAGTTTCTTAGAAAACAAAACTTAATACAAAGATAAATGGTTATCTAAACCTTAATTTAACCATAAAACACTGGCACGGTTTCTCGGGAAGGAGCACGTTCATCTTGTTGGTCAATGTTTCAGGGTCTTTTAAGTTACTTACTGATTCAGAAAATTGGATCAATTTGACAGAAGAGGCCATATGATGATCCCTTCCATGTAACGCATTGATAAATCACGTAAACTTTTCACTTGGAATGGCCAGAAATAGTAGGATCAACTGATTATCTGATCCCTGCCGTTGGATCAGTTGTACTAGAGAGGATTCGGCGATGCCCGCGGCGGCCTGTCTATAAACATGGCACTAGCTATTATTTATTGCCAACAAGAATCATAGACTAGGTCTTCCAGGAAATTCAAAAGCATTTTAATAATGTAGGGTCTTAAAGTCGTGTTCAATGGTGACGATACCTCGCAAACCATGTGCTCCTGAGGATGAGTAATCTTTCGGCAAGAATCAACCACAAGCTCAATCAAATCCACTTTTTTTATTCTCCTGCGGATCCTCGAGCACATCTTATACTTGTTTTCCATTAATAGGATTGTCTTACATTTTCCTCGATCCATCCCAGAGATGATACCACAATTCCAAGCAATACACACAAGTAAATAGCCCTGGTTTTCTCATAACAATTTACTGATCATGACACGGAGACAGAGTGAGGGGCAGTGACGATATGAAAGCTCATCTAATCTCATACAATTACATAGATTATGACATAATACAATGAAACACACCACATAAACAATACAACAAATATCTGTTCAAGTTTGGTAATTGATAAGGTGTGTTTATATCCGCAGCATAGTAAGCCCACCACGAGATATTATCATCTCACATGGCTTTCAGTAAGTTTTGTTCTTTAAAAGATATCTCCCAATGAAAGAGGTGTTTTTAGTGCCATATAAGTAATCAAAGCCCTTGTCTCCTAACCAATATGGGATAATGGCCTCATCAGAGCCCCCAGACGAGGGGCTTGGGTAGAGCACATGACTTGTTTTTATAGATGGCGCCAACTGATGAGATGTGTTCATATCCGCAACATTCAACGAGAAATACAAGTACATAGATTACGACATAATACAATAAATATTTGTTCATGTTTGGTAATTGATGAGGTGTGTCCATATTCGCGACATGGTAAGCCCACCATGAGGTATTGTCTCACATGGCTTCTAGTGAGTTTAATTTGTCCCTTAAAAAGTGTCTCGCAATGAGAGAGGTGTTATTGGTGCCATATAAGCAACCAAGGCCCTCGTCTCCTAATCGATGTGGAATAATGGCCTCATCAAAACCCCTCAGATGAGGGGCTTGGATAGAGCACATGACTCGTTCTCACAGACAACGCCAAACTGATGAGGTGTGTTCATATCCGTAGCATGGTAGGCCCACCATGAAGTATTGTCTCACATGACTTTCAGTGAGTTATGTCTCTTAAAAGACGTCTCGCAATAAAACATGTGTTTTTGATATGATATAAGCAACCAAGACCCTCATTTCCTAACCGACGTGGGATACCTCATCGATAATCATTCAGCAACCTTCACATCAGAGAGATAAACACGTCTCTGAATCACACTGCTTCCTATCCAAAAACCAGGCATAACCATTAGGCCAACCCTAGGTTTTGGATCATTTTCATCCAATATCAGATTTTTTACAACACTTAATTTCCATATAAACCAATGAGAACTCACTCCCTCTCGTGACTTGGAAGACCTTGACATTTGAGTCAAAGGAATAAGCAAGCCTGTGAGAAAGCCAGATCGACTTGGCCAGTTTCAAGAAGGCCTGGTAGAAGGGCGTTCTTGGATGCCCTCCCCATTTAATATAGTTTCGCTGATCTAAATTTCCAAAGAATGAAGCCTCCAACTTTGGGTGAACCACCACCAGGTACTTGCTCGTGCAAAATTTCCCAAAAACAGAATTTGGGTTCTGACATAGCATGTCTAAAGGATCCATTTCCCTCGAAGCAAGAAATTGATGAAAGAAACTCTCCTTTGAAACTGCCCCGCTGTCTGCTTTAATTGAGAAGTTCTCGTGATGAAACCCACTGAACATTCTTTGAGATATATGAGACTCAAATGTATACTATTGGTGAGCTCTCTTTGCATAAACAACGTTGGATTCAATGGAGTTAGCTGCGGCATCAAGATCCCACCCAGCTGCTTTCATCATATTGATCAATGGTTTAGAAAAATTATGAATGGCTTTGAATGCAGTTTCTATGGCTGATGTGAAGAGCTCTGGGGTCAGATCCACAGAATAAAAGTCATTTTCATCTCCAGAACCCTCTGATTCTTTGGTTGACAAACCCCTGAGCTTAAGATTCTTTTCCAGTTTTGCTCGTTTCTGGCTTGCTTCCTTAATCATCTGCTCAAACTGAAGGATCTCAGAATCTTTATTCTGGATTTCAGATTGGAATTTTTCACCATGACCTCGTATGTTTTGAGCAGGCTCAGTTGTTCTTGGATCTCTGCAGCTAACCGAGAGTCCTGAGGAGAAACAAATATTGGTTTGGGGTTATTTTCCCTGCAGATATGCTTGCTCTCGGATAGATTTTTCAGAAATTACAACTTTGTCAGAAGCTTGTATTTTATCAGGATCATAGGGAGTATGAGCAGCTTGGAGCTGAATGTATGCTGACTTCAGAGAGGAGATGTTGGTAAATATTTTGCATATCAAGGCTTCCCCAGCTTCTGGATTTTGATTTGCAGAATCTTCCACGGGTTGAGGGTGGACCTTCTGACGTTTGTTCTCACGGGGTTGATTATCTTTCAACCCAGTGGGTTGCATATCTACTTTCAACGGATGGATAGTCTAGGACTCTAGGAGAATTCTTTCTGAAAATACACCAGTGTGGCACAACCTGCAAATTCCCACAAAAGCGTGGATAATATCCAAGACTATCAGCGAGGCAAGAAAGCAGAACCCAAGCAATTCCCAGTAACACATGCTAAATCCAAAATAAGCCTAAAATAAGTCCAAATTAACAAAACTCTGGCTCATGCCATTGAGCAAACTGAATGGAGAATGCTATGTTTGCACATAATGCAAGGGCAATCTTGTGAGCGGTGATCACATATCACATCACACCAAAGAGTTTATGTGAAATGACAAAAATGTTTAATAAATAGATTCAAGAAAACAGAATCTTGCTTCTCGTTGCTTACAACACTCCAAATTCACAAGATGATACCCCAAACATTGTTAATGAAACTTTAAAGGGTGAAACCCGTAGAAGTATAAGCAGCTAGTATCCACGGATTGAAGAAGCCAAAGATGTCATGAGGTGTATATCAACATGACCCCAACAGGACAAGAGAGTCAGGAATGCCAGTCTACCACACACAATCACATTTTCTTTAAATAAACGATTGTATGTGGTGAGAGTTGTAACTAAAACTCTTACCAAAACCCAGATTGATCGGAGGCAAATCCCAATAACAAATTGATTAGAAGGAAAACCTTCTATGCTCGACAGTTGAGCCCAAAGATCAGGAGCCTAGACACAGGACACCAACTAAAAACCTTAATACTGTTAGAGAACTACTTAAATTATGGATCCTAATGATGCATGAAAGATCTGATATCGGCTCAGTTCTTGAATACTCAATCTGATTGCAGGACCTTATTCCGGCACAACTTAAATATAAGGATTTTAATAGCTAGTTTGGAGGGAAAAAAAATATTAGCTCGAGTTTGGTAGCAAAACTAAAGCTGACAAAAAAGTAGAAGTGAGTGAAAGAAGAAGAAAAGACCACCAAGCATCCATCAAAAAATCCCTTATTATCAAAGAAAAAGCTCTTAGAATCACACAATGCCATCTATAGAAGAATTTTCAAAGTCAGTCCACCCTTGAAAACAAGCCGATTTTCAATAACTCACTTGTCAGTCCATCCTAAAACGCAACAACTCACTTGACTAAAGTCAATCCTCATTAGAAACTTGCAGCATGGAGTGGAGATTCAAACTTTAGATATATTATGAGCTTGCAATGACTCACTTAACTAATGTGAATCTCAGTACAAACTTGCCGAGTAAACTGAAGATTCGAGCTCTATGTATATCATGTGCTTGCAATGCATATCCTATGTACATATCTTATAGTTAGCGAATATCAAAACTCCAAATATGGCATACATTCCCAACATGTGCATATGCTATAATAATCAATATGATTCAGACAAAGGCAAGTCACAGCATGGAACAACATTTGACTCGTCAAAAGAACATGCTTCGAGCACAGGTAGAAAAATCCATCCATAAAAATACACAAATAACCAGAATTATAAGACTATTAAGTTCAAATCTAGCACTTTCACGAACCAAAATAAAATCAACTAAAACTTAAAAAACACTCATACCAGTTCCGATTATTGGGCCTTAGAATTATATTTCTTTTCATTTATAGCTTAAATGGAAATCGAATAAGAAAAAATTCATCCGAATCATGAATAATTTAATATTCTTGCTTTACCAATATTTTACTGTGCTAATTTAAAAAAAAAAAAAACAGCTACGCGAGAATTTTTGGCAACCCATAAAGATGCATGATGATTGTAGTGGCATAATTTAAAGGGTATTTAAGAATATTTTTTTATTAAAATGTATAAAAAAATATTTTTAATATTAGAATATAAAATAATAAAAAAAATATAAAAAATTAATTTAATTTTTAAAAAGCATGCTTTCAAAACTTTCTCAAACATTACATGAATTCGCAAGGACACAAAAATGCACCTGGAAGTAAGTGACGTCAGTTCCCACTTTTGGGATGATAAGTTCGTCGATTTGCCTCGTGACTCGGCAAATCACCATAATTGACGACAGACGTCATCACTCTCCCTGTCTTTTGTCCTTGCATGACTTTCCTCCAGGACCGCTCCTTTTTCAGTTCAATAGACAAATCTACCCTTCATTTCAGTAAAGCTTGTTTGTTTGTTTATTTATTTATTTTCCACATTGGATGCCCGCCCGTAAGTATCTTTTATCCAATATTCTTTTCCTTGTCAACATAAATCAAATTTTAACTTTATATTGGAAAACCAAATCTCCTTTATAGTTGCACTCTGTCTTTTTTTTCCCTTTAATTATTATGTTAATGTTTTTTTAAATTACCTTTACCAAAAACTATAAAAAATATTCAAAAATAAATGTAGATTTTACAAAATGTTAGCTACTCAGCATTATAAATTTTTTTAAATAAAATTTAATTTTTTTCATCATATAAATAATACTCAAAATACATTACGTATTGTTTGAGTAACATAAATAGATAAATTTATTGTATCATCCATGTAAAAACATACGAAATAAGAACAGAATAATAAAAGTGGTTTGTGATAATTAACCTTTTAACATATTAAATTATTGATTAAATAGATCATAACCACACCTTTAAAAACTAAAAAACATATTTTTTATTTAAAAAAAAACATAAACTACTTCCCATTAAAACACACACTATGCATCCACTGTTAGCCAATCACTTGTTACTTGAAAAATCAATAAGAGAAATGCCCGTTCTTGCCAAGGATGATAGAGTCTTTTCAATTCATAAACTCGACGAGTGCCCGAATCATTGTAGCAAAATCAAACATTCATTCTGAACCATATTATATAATAAAATAAATCCAATATCGCACGAACCCGCATTACCTATTTATTATTATTATTATTATTAAACAAAAAACAAAAAACAAAAAAAAAACCAGATCATTCTCCAGCATAGGAATTCTGAACGGCCATTTCTCCTTATAAGCGCCAACTCCCCAAATCCCTTTGCTGGTTCTTCTGCTAATCACTGTTTCCTATCGGTAAACAAAAACCATCACCTTCTCTTTCTTTTACTGCTGGAGTAATTGAAATCGTGCTAGAATTTTGATGATCAAGATTTTGTTAATTAATCTTTGGATTTAAATTATGATTAGTATGAGAATCGGTTTAAGTGATTAAATTTTAGTTTTTGTTTTTGCAGATATGAGAGGAATCCATTACTTGTCAAAGCTGAAAGCTGCAAATATCCCTCCCGAATTGCTAGAAAAAGGCCAAAATCGGGTCATCGATGCTTCTCTCACGCTTATTCGTGAGCGCGCTAAGCTTAAGGTATAATTATAATTATCTTAATTGCAATTAAATAACTTGTAATTATTTTATACGTTCGTTTGTTCTCACAGGGAGAACTCTTACGCGCATTAGGAGGTGTTAAAGCATCTGCAACGCTTCTTGGAGTTCCTTTGGGACATAATTCATCGTTTCTTCAAGGACCGGCGTTTGCTCCTCCGCGTATTAGAGAGGCCATTTGGTGTGGCAGCACGAATTCGAGCACCGAAGAAGGTTGTGAGAACAGTCTCTCTCTTTTTTTTATTCTGCTTATTGTTGGATTGTTTTTGAAGGGGTCCGATTTGATTGATGATGGTGAAAATTGATTAATGCTGAGATAGGAAGCTTGGCTGCTCGCAGGTAAAGAATTAAACGATCCGCGGGTGCTAACTGATGTTGGTGATGTTCCGGTTCAAGAAATACGAGATTGTGGTGTGGATGATGATAGACTGATGAATGTTATTAGTGAATCGGTCAAGCTAGTAATGGAAGAGGTGATTGCTTTTATCTTTGGGATAATTACAAAATCTCTTGTTTTTAATAACATTTTACATCCTGGACATTGCATTTTGTTTGATTTTTTTTAATAACATTCTTTTGTTTGATCTAGGATGGAAAATGTAATTTATAAAAATATATAATTAATAAAAGCATGGAGGAAAAGTAAAGTTCAGATCAAACTACGAGGGTTTTTGTAATTATCCTTTTTTTTATTACCATATACTATTTTCTAATTTTGCAGTTCAGCATCTGTTCCGAGAATCGAGTTAATTTCTGTTTTCCACGTTTAATTTGTATGGTATCAGTGATTCTGATAAGTGAGAATTTTTAGGAATTTTAATGAGTTTTTTTCTGAATGAATGTCAGAGGCTAAGAAACTGAAGGTTTTCAACTTGTTTGATGAACTCTTTCAGGACCCATTGCACCCGTTAGTCTTAGGTGGTGACCACTCAATATCTTTTCCTGTGGTAAGAGCTGTCTCTGAGAAGCTTGGGGGACCTGTAGATATTCTTCATCTAGATGCCCATCCTGACATCTATCATTGCTTTGAAGGAAATAAGTATTCCCATGCTTCTTCGTTTGCCCGAATCATGGAAGGTGGTTATGCTCGGCGGCTTTTGCAAGTATGTGTGTATGTCTCAATATGCTTTTCTGTGTCTCATGTTTTGTGGTTAATTTAGCAAATATTTCTACTTTCAAGCTGTGGTGTTAACTTTCTTGGTTCATGCAATTTATGTTTGAAGCTAGAATTGATTATGATATGATAAATACCCAATTCAAAAGGTGTAGATTGGTGATATCCCTTTAAACCTTCCAGTGTGATTGTATTACAAAAGCTTCTGGTTATTACAATATCAGAGGTTCTTAAAGTTGAGGGAAATGATATGTTTTTGGCTCACTGTTTCAAAAGTTACTAGTGTATCTATTGTTTGCACCCAAGATTTTGAGGTGTGAAGATAGCTGATATTTTCTTAATGTTATATTGATGAGCTTGAATGCTGACTTTAGGTGGGAATCAGATCAATAACAAAAGAAGGGCGTGAGCAAGGCAAACGGTTTGGAGTAGAGCAATATGAAATGCAAACCTTCTCAAGGGATCGGCAGATGTTGGAAAATCTGGTCTCACTCTCTCCCTCTCCCCTCAAACACGACATATACATGTAAAAGTTGGTTTAGGGATTTAACATGTTTTTATTTATGGTCTGTTCTTGGACAGAAACTAGGGGAGGGTGTAAAAGGTGTGTATATCTCAATTGATGTGGACTGCCTTGATCCTGCCTTTGCTCCTGGTGTATCTCATATTGAGCCTGGTGGTCTTTCTTTCCGTGATGTTCTCAACATTCTCCACAACCTTCAAGCTGATGTTGTTGCAGCAGATGTGGTTGAATTCAATCCGCAACGTGACACTGTTGATGGAATGACTGGAATGGTTGCTGCTAAGCTGGTTAGGGAACTGGCAGCAAAAATTTCAAAATGATGTTACAGTTCCCTATTGAGATGTTCCAAAGCTAATAAGTGCCTGCTCTCAACTCATAAAGTTTGAGCAAGTGGCCCCAAGATTCCATCACACAAAATTTTCCACCCTCTTTTCAAAGGCATCACCGGAGGAATTGCTGAACACTGACCTTCAAGTGAGATATCTCTCTTGTCACTCTAGTTATCTAGTTGCTACAAAATTTTGGTAATAATTATTTTGTATTCCACACCAGGCGTGTTGTTGTACCTCTTTTCATGATTGAAAGTAAAAGAAGACTAATATTTTCGAGTTCAATACATCTTCTTGCGTTTAAAATATTTAAATCTTGCATTTTGTCGCTCAAAGTGAATGTCAGATGTTGATGGTAGGATTCAGTATTGTTGTTTTTATTGCCAAATCTCGGTGCTAGCTAGGAGCTGAACTTTTTGGAATTTACCACTTGAGTTATCTCATATGCTCATGGATGTTATTTGTAAGATTTTAGTATTACAATCACTACCTAACAGAACAATTCAAGGCAGCTTTGAGAGCTGCAGTCTGTGTTATATCCGACGCAACTGAGCTGTGACAGACGTTCAAGGCTGAAACAAGGCAAGATTCGTTAGGAGTTTTAGTGAAAGTATAAAAGCTGAGCTTGTATTTAAAATTTGTTCACTCCTCAACCATTTAAAAGCTGAGCTTGAATTAAAACATGAGGGTCGACCGAGAGTAAGTTCAGCCTTGAATCAATATAAAAATAAATTAATTATTATTATAATTTTAAAATTTGATTACCAACTTAAGACGAGGCTTGAGTCATGAAT
>Ga0325403_1000400_pt1 | contig 29412 bp, 13 predicted proteins | sample PopdelMetagenome_19_FD_205665 | JGI IMG/M metagenome (GOLD analysis project Ga0325403, IMG submission 205665) | Populus deltoides microbial communities from Bellville, Georgia, United States - Xylem-PdKOR-R4 | ecosystem: Host-associated > Plants > Phyllosphere > Stem > Wood/Secondary xylem... | reverse complement strand
GCTGAGAGGCTGTGAGAAAAGTAGGTTTAATTTATTTTAGGGTTTTGTGGCTCTGATACCAAGTTGAGAATAATGGAATGTGTTAGGTTGTGCCTTAGCCAACCTTCCTATTTATATAGAGGCAGCAAAACACTGCAGTAACTGTAATGATTACAACATTCTATATTAATTTTCTATTCTGATAGATACATGAGTAACTGTAATGATTACAACATCCTATATTAATTTTCTATTCTAATAGATACATGATATACATTCCATAATAAGGATTAAGGGAAGCTACATCAAGATTCATTAAGTGAAATAAAATTTCGTTATCTTTCTTTTAATAACGATTTAGACTCATTTCAATCTGACACCAGAAAGTTATAATGGTCTTGTTTCTCTCTACGTTTTTGTTTTTTAAACAAATATCAACCTCCCCTCATCTTTTGCAAGATTCTTTTACTATTTATAGGCTAAATTTTGTCTTTTTCCTTTCAATTGCTTGTCTCTTATTTTTTTTGCTTCGCACTTTTAGCCCACTTGTGCATTTTACTTTATATTTTGATTTTTTTTTGATTTCTTTGATTTTATTTTGTTTGAAAAATAATATTAACATCGATTCAATGATAAAAATAATTAAAAAATACAAAATAAACACAAATACTTTGAAAAGATATTTCAATGAATTTAATTTTTTAAAAAGAATATCAACGCCACAAAAATAATTAAGAATTATATAAAGGGTGTGCGAATGACCTATGCATTCAAAACACTTTTTTGTTTTTTTTTTTGGGATCTTTGGAAAATATTTTAAAAAATAAGGAAAAAAATTGTGCTAGGAAAAAAAGTTAACAGAATCTGCATAATTTTAGAATATTGAACTGTGCCCATTAACAGTGTTAGAAGTCAGATATGAGAAAGAAACCGTCAAATGATAATTTTTAATCTGAATCTACCTTTTTCCAATCAGCAAGTGGATCGGGTTAGATACGTCTGCATGTGGAACTGATGGAGTGAGAAAGAGCACCAGATATAAAAAGATGAACGATTGGAGATATTTTTCACACAAAAAGACCAGGAGAAGTGATTGGTCAGGATCATTTGTCTGGGAGATTCAAATTGGAAAAAAAAAAAAAGAAGAAGAAAAAGAAAGAGAACATATTTCCGTGCGCGCCACTGCCACTTAGATATAAACAAAAAAAAATAACATATTTGCCGACGCTTCGGATTAATAGTAATTTTTTTTAAAATATTTTTTTTCTGGGGGAGAGAATAAGAAATATTTTAAGTGTTATGAGTTTGAGAATCATATTAAATTTATGAACCTTGATTTGGCGGCATGTCAAACCTAAGTCTCTTAATTTTTTAGGTCTGGTGACCTAGCTTGATTTGATAGTCTTGGATATAGCGATCATGCAAGACCCAAGTCTCTAGGATTTGGGTGGGTCTGGTGGCCAAGTCAGATCTAAGCGAATTGAATCTAGCGATTATGTCCAATTAATTTTTCTTATAAATTTTTTTTATTATAAAAAAATATGTAAATTACTCTTGAAGTATCCTAAACAGAAATACTAATTAAAGTTTTTATAAAAAAAAATATTTAAACTATCATTCTAAATAGAAATCCTAATTAATTATTTTTATTTTTTATTAAAAAAATATTTAAACTACTCTTGAAATATTTTAAATAGAAATGTTAATTAAATTTTTTTATAAATGTTTTTTTATTTTATCTAAAAAAACATTTAAACTATTCTTCAAGTATTCTAAATAATTTTTTTATAAATGTTTTCTATTTTTTATAAAAAAACATTTAAATAAATTTTAAAGTATCTTAAATAGAAATGCTAATTAATTTTTTATATAATGTTTTTTTATAAAAAATATTTAAACCACCATTGAAGTATCCTAAATAATTTTTTTCATAAATTTTTCTATTTTTAATAAAAAAAATTAAACTATCTTTAAAGTATCCTAAACAGAAATTCTAATTATATTTTTATAAATTTTTTTATAAAAAGTATTTAAATTATCCTTGAATTAACCTAACAAAAATTCTAATTAAATTGTTTTTTAAAATATTTATAGGTTCTTAGGTTTGGCAGCCAAGCTAGGTCTAGGAGACTTGGGTCTGGCGGCCATGTCTATTTTTTTTAATTTTAATAAAAAAATTTAGATACTCTTGAAATATCCTAAACCTAAATGCTAATTAATTTTTTTATCTAAAAAAATATTTAAACTATTTTAAGTATTCTAAACAGAAATTTTAATTATTTTTTTTATTTTTATAAAAAATATTTAAACTACCCTTGTCCATTCAACATGGAGATAACATCTGAATGGGCTTGCTTGCAGGTTATACAAAATTTAGAAAATCAACGAATATTTTGTCCCGTATTTCATGAAAATAAACGAATATTAATAATAAATTAAGTCAATAAATTAAGATAAATATACATATTAAGATATATGATCATGTTACTTTTAATTTTTTTTAAATAATAATACAAAAATAAAATTATTTCCAGTAAAAAAAATTATAATTCCAACTCTATTCAAAAAAGTAATTTTCTTGCATAATTTTTGCTTCTCCTTTTAAGGGAAAAAAGACATAATTTTTTCGATGATTTAATCCCATAAAAATAGAAAGGATTTAAAAAACAAATCTACAAGATGTGAGATAAGGATGAAAAAAGTTTCCTTCCAATTAAAACTCCATCATCTCATTAATTTGCTTTGCCACATTTTTTTTAATAAAAGGCTGTGAGAATAAAAATAAAAAGTTTTTTAAGAAAAAAATATATTAAACCTCTCATAGTTTGATTAATTTTTCTTTATTTTTATTTTTAAAATACTACGCTTTACATCCTACGCTGTTTATTTTTGCATTTTAAAAATACTTTTAAAAAAATTTGAAAATTTTTTATTTATTTTAAATTAATATTTTTTGATATTTTTAAATATTTTGATACATTGATATTAAAAATAATTTTTTAAAAAATAATAAAAATATTATTTTAATACATTTTTAAATAAAAAATACTTTAAAAAACAACAATAACAATACTCTCAAACATGCTCTTAATCTGAAGTTTAAACCATGTGAAATAACATTATTACCCTATGTATTATAAACTATAGGAAGCAACAGAGTTTCTCTCTCTCTCTCCATACCAGGCTATCAAATAAACAACCCCAAATAAAAAAATAAAATATATTGTTCTGATCGAAAACAAAAATTTTGTTTTTGGTATTCCATTGCAATCATGGGGTAACTTAACTTGGTTAGCTACATTGCTAGATAAATGGTATTTGAGATTTGGGTGTGATTGATTCTCAAAGAGAGCGATTTTTGGTTTCTTGGAGAGATGAATGACACGGAAAGGACAAGTTTGGCGATAACAAAGCAAAAGGCTCATAGGCCTGGTGGTTGTGATGGTATTTTCTTTCAGTTGTTTGATTGGAATAGGAGATTTAGTAAGAAAAAGCTCTTCTCCATGAAATTGCTTCCAGCAATTTACTTTATTTATCTCAAAACCAAAATACCCATTTGACCTAGAATGCTTAAAATTGTTTGCTCTAGTTGTTTAATGCCTGTGTTGCTATTACTGTTGTTGTTCAACCCCTGCAAAACAACCATCAAAGAAGTTTGGAGGGGATGAGAAGAGGCCCAAAACAAAGCTCCACACGTTCCTCTGGATTTGAAAAGAAAACGGAAGAAGAAAGAGAGAGAAAATAATGGCTTCAATTATTTCTTTTGACTTTGTTGAAGATTGAAAAGGAGAAAGGAAGAAAAAGAAAAAGAAGAAATAATGGATTCAATTATTTATTGTTGGTTTGCTGAAGATTGAGAATTGAAAAAGAAAAGGAAGAAGAAGTTAAACATGGTGGCTAGTTTTTTTTAGTTCAATGCTAAAGTTATAATATTAATATTGTAAGTGTTCTTTAACTATTAAATTAAATATAATTTTATAGTTAATTTAATATTTTTTTATTGATTTTTTATTTTATGGAATGCAAAGTGTTATAAAGTTATTAAAATTTAAAATGTAATTAATAATTTTTCAAAACATGAAGGCAAAGTAGAAAAATAATTAAACTATAGGAGACTCCAACATCTTTTGATTATTTTACCGAAAACATGTTATTTTAATTGTAAGTAATTTTTTTTTAAAAAACCTAGTATAATATTAAAAACAAAAAAAAATAAATTCAAATAAAGTCTAAGTATTTTGTGTGTGATTGAAGAAAAAAGCACATACATTACATAAAATTATATCAAAAATTTATTAAAAATAAAAAAACATAAATTGAATATTTATGACTTTAATTTTTATATTGGGTGTGTAATAATTGAAATAAATAACATTCTTAAAAAAACCTAGAAAAACACTAGAGGACCATGAAAAAATTGAATATTAATTGAAATATCATGTTAAGTTTTTTTTAAAGCATTTAAATCTAAATCTAGTAAAATATAAATGCAAATTAACCAAGCTTAAGTGTTTGACCAAACAAAAAGAGGGCCAAACTAGTGTGGGCTTGCTGGCTTGTTCAGACAAAGTTTTTTTCTTAACTATTTCTGACTTAATCAGTCTTAATTTAAAATAGGTTAATTTTAGATAACAATGAGAGATTAACAAGGCTTATTTAGGCTATAAACTTGTGGATATATATGGCTACAAGGGTTCCTAACTTTACTTAGATTTATTGAAGAATTAAAGTCTATACTTTGCAAGGATTTCAAATCCCATAAAAACTTGATATAACGACATCAAAGGGGATTTTTCTCTTGAGTTTCTTTTTTTTATTTTGCAGGTATTCCTAGCAAACCAAGGAAACTAAGAGGAGACAATATAAAGAAGAAAATTCTAGCAATCAAAACAAAATTTTCTAATTGAATTCTTAGAATTTTTTTCAGTCCTTTTAAATCTATTTTTTTCCAGAAAGATGAGGGTCAAACAACACTTTAATGAACTTCTTTTATCAAATGAAACTCATCGAGACATTTTTGTTATTTGAAATGGGTTTAGCTTACAACTTTTTTTCTTTTCATCCGTTTTCCAGCGATTTTCTCTCTCTTCTCTAGAATGAGTATCAAAAAATAAATATAATGAAGTTATAGATCAAAAATAAAATTAATAAAACTAAAGGGATGAAAAAGGTAGGAGAAGGAAAATAGAGGACTGAAACGAAGTCGTGGCACCTGCGATTATTAACAAACGTACAGTAGCTTCCAAGCACGATAATTTGCCGTTGGCAAAATGCTAGAGTTTGGCATGAGAGCAATTCTCCTTCGGTCTCTCCAATAAGCTTCACACTTTATGAATCAATATTATCTTTAGAGCACTTGATTATTCAATCTTCTATTGCAAAGGTCACTCAACGAAGAGGACATAAAGACAACATATTATGTCCCTTCCATAGTCCATATCCGCAAGCTATTTAGCCTCTGAATTCTTCTTCACCTCATGCTGTCATATTATATTTAGCACTATCAAGCTGCGCTTCTTTTTTTCCTGTCAACAACATTTCCGAATTTGACCAAAACTTCACACAATTTGGAGTAATATGGACCAAGAAACACAACACATATTCATCACAAAATCACCACAGACATGAAGCTTAAAATTATTTAAAAAAAAACGGGTGAAATTAATAAACAGAGAATACTTTGGCCAAAACGGTATCTCATGCTGGCAAGTCCTCTCCCACTCAGGATTGCTGGTGATATCCTTTACCTGATAAAAAAAAAAAAAAAAAAAAACAGAGAAAGACAAAGAGGGCAGTGAAATCAATTGGGGTTACCTGTAAATCAACATCGTGAAGGCTAGGGAATGAGGTCCAGAGAGCAGGAATGCCGCCTGGAGCTTCTCTTTAAGGCCATCACACAAACAACACAATATATAATCTGTGTTCTTGTACTTGATGATGATGAAGACGATCATAAAGAACATGTTGGAAAATTGTTTTTACGTGTTTAATGGAGATATTTGAAGTGGAATTAAAAACTGAGATACATTTATATCTGGAATTAAAATCTTATTGAAAAATATTCTTTAATATAAGTGTTTTATTATAAAGTATTAATAAATAAAAAAATAATTTCAAAGAAATTTTGGTCGATAAAATTTTGAAGACTAAAAAGTTTTATTCCCATGTTAAAATATTACAAACTTCAAAGGAAAAATGAAGTAATAAGGCACTTTTGGATGCATTAGGAAATAATAATTTGTTTGTGTGGTTGAACACCAATCATTTATTGCTTTGAAGATAACATAATATGACATAACCTTTTTAGTCTAGTTTACAATTCATCTCCATACCTGCAAAACCTAAACGAACACAAAAGAATACAAGAAAACCAAGAAATTAGATCAAAACACACAAAACATGAGAAAAATTTTAGTAAATGAATTGGTATAATCTATTTTGAGAAATGACCTAGGTGATTTGAGAAGTAAAAAATAGATTAGTAGCTTTTAAATGAGAGATGTTCTATCTAATATGGGTTTTGTGTTAAATCCACGTGCATGTATTTATCTCGACTTCACATTGAGTTAATTATAAAATAAATTTTTTGTATAAAAATTATTTTTTTAAACCCATGATCTTTACCTATCTAGATTCATTGAATCTTTTAAATTTTATATATTTTTTTGATTAATTTCCATCCTTATAATTTTCTAGAGGATATTCCATAATAATCGAAGGAAGTATTAAGGATCTATTCATTATAACAACTAGTCATTAATTAAATAAGCATAAAGTACCATGTATAATGTAAGTCTAGATATATACATTAAAAATATAATGTTATTAAATGCTAGCTTTTGAATAAAATTATTTTTATTGACGATCCTAAGACCTAATTTCAAAGGAAAAATAAAGTCATGAGGCACTCTTAGATGCATTAGGAAATAATAATTTGTTTGCTTGAACACAAATCATTTATTGTTTCCAAGATACCTTTATAGTCTAGTTTACAATTAATCTTCATACCTACAAAATCTAAACAAACACAAAAAAATACAAGAAAACCAAGAAAAAATCAAAACACATAAACACATGAGAAAAATTTCAGTAAATGAATTGGTCTAACCTATTTTGAAAAATGACCTAACCGTTTTGGTAAAATGGTCTAACCAATTTTTAGAAATTCTAGAATTTTCCCAACAACCTCAAAACAACAGTCTAATTGATTTCAATGATGATATATAAAAATTAAAAAAAATAAATTAAAATTTCTGTTTAAGATATTTTAATAATAGTTTAAATGTTTTTTAATAAAAAATTATAAAAAAAATTAATTTGGCATGACTGCTAAACTCAATTTGCTTAGGTCTGATATGACTGCTAGACTCAAAAGCCTATAAAAAATAATTTTTTTAAAAAAATTTAATTATGATTTTTATTTAAAATACTTTAAGGATAATTTAAATGTTTTTTAATAAAAAATAAAAATAATTTATAAAAAAATTAATTAGGATTTCTGTTTAGAATAATTAAAGGATGATTTAATTTAAAAAAATAAAAAAATTTATAAAAAATTATTTAGGATACTTCAAGGGTAGTTTAATTTTTTTATATAAAAATTATAAAAATATTAATTATGATTTCTATTTAGGATATTTTAAGGATAATTTTAATGTGTTTTTAGAAAAAATAAAAAAAAATTTATAAAAAAAATTAATTAATATATCTATTTAGGATACTTCAAGGGTTGTTTAAATATTTTTTGTATAAAAAATAAAAAAATTATAAAAAAATTCTATTTAAAATACTTGAAAAATAGTTTAAATATTTTTTTTATAAAAAATAAAAAGTATTTATAAAAAATATTAATTAAGCATGACTGTTAAACTTAAGGTGCTAATATAGCCGCTAAACCCAAGTCCAAGGGACTTAAAGCATTTTTTATATTTTTAATTTTATTTTGATATTTGAAATAAAATAATATTGAAGTTTTAACTTTTAATTATAGCTTGTAGCGCGCATTTCATTTTAGAAGGACAACAAATCAGCACGTGAGATAGCGTGGGCTAGTCCTTTTTTTTTTTTTTTTTAATATCTTTTTCCCGGTTTTTCCTCTCTAAAAGTTAATTTTAAACCCCCAGTAAATATGTGTTATCTATGTGTTGTGTAAGTTGATATATTTGTTTTGTGCATTGATTTTATACATGAGTCCAAATATTGCCAGTAACAAATATTTCTCATAAAAAACATAAATAATAAAAAAAGTGAATTTATTAATCTAAATTTATTATATATAAATATGATATAATATTTTGGATTAATTCAACATAACTTCACACAGGTTCATTGATTAAAAGTTGAAGTTTTCGAGTTTATTTTAAAATTAACTATGTTAAATTTATGAAATATTTTAATTTTACTATCTTATACATCCAATATCTATTTTATAATCAACTTAAATGAGAAGTTTATTTTTTATAGAAACCAATGTTAGAAGCTTGTGAAAAACAAGTTTTTAGTTTTTTGAAACAATATTAATTTTTTTGAATAACCAAAATGATAAGTTTCTTTTAAGAGGAACCGATATCAAGATTTAATATTTATAAATAATTAAATTCACAAGTTTCTTATTTTTAGATACTAATATCAATATTTTCTATAAAAAATTTAAAAATTAAATTTAAAAATAAACTAAAAACAATTAAAATAATTAATTACAATCATCATAAAGAAGCGAAAACAATTCCCAAGCAAGGCTGGGCTGATGACCTAGCAGCTAAACCAAGCCGCCAAAAACAAATAGAAGGACCAAGATGGTTCATGGTACAGATAAGTAGGAAGCAAAATCCCGACAGCCAGCACAAAACACTTCCACCTTAACACAACCCAGCCAAACCAACCTAGAGACCCGACCAAAACTTGCAAAAGAAAAACACGAAGAACCAGCTTCCAGCCTCTAAAAAGAAAAGGAAACAATTTGCCACAAACTAGCCAAGCCAGTGAAACCCAAAAAAAAAAAAAAAACCCTGAAGCTAGTACACCCTTTACCCACAAAGAAAAAAAATAGGCACAAAGAAGGCTCAACCCACCCCAGGCCTTTTGGCAACGCGACTCGGAGAAAAATCCAGAAGAAACCGCAGAAGATGACCCAAGAGGCAGCAACCCAGGCAGAAACAGCTCCCAACCCCTTCCAACAACACGTGCACATAATCCAAGAGAAGCCACAAAAATATGTCTAGCAACCCAGTCGAAAAAAACCTGACTTGACCATATCAACGGGCCGGCATCAACCACAACGAGCCATGCACGATACATCCATGCCTTAAAAAACCAGGCACAGATCACAACAAAACCACCCTAAACGAACCAATAAACCAGATGAGATTAGCCACCCCAAAGCCCTAGAGAAATGCATCTCCCTAGCTAGAGAAGCCATCAAATCAAAAAACTAAACGAAAACAGCTAACATAAGCCAGGAATTAAGAACCCAAGCAAGAGGATCCTACTATTGTAGTGAAAAGTAGTTTGTGTCAAGTACCACATTGATTCTACTTTTAGTTATTTTGATGTAGTCAAATTTTATGGTGCAAAACATTACTATTATTATAGTTAGGTAAACTCGGAATCAAGAGATTTCTAGATCCATAAATCACGAGTGGTGGGCTGTCCAAACATATAATGCAATGTCCAATCATTTACGACTAGCCCTTTCACCTGCACTCAAAGTCAAATAATTATTTTTACTGATAAAATTATATATCCAGCCTTTTTCAACATGTTTATATTCATAAAAAAAAAATTGAAGCGTAAATTTAAAAACTTATACATAAATATAATTAAATAAATCAAGAACTATATGTGTTAATAAATAAAAAAAATCATTAATAATATATAAAGATGAAAAAAAAAGAAATATATATAGATAAAGATATTTGACCTCGCAACATAGACTTTTAAACCGACTATATTTAATGACTTTGTTTATCAAAATTAATTTTTTATTTAATCAAATGATAATAGAAATAGACACACATGAAATTGAATGAACAAAATAAAAAGAAAAAAAATATCATTTAAGGTTATACATATTAAAAATATTATAAAAAGTAAATATTTTCTATTCATATAAAATATAAAAAGAAAAAAAATAAAAGGATTAGAATAGCCTGTTCAAAAAATTTAATGCATACAAAATAATTAAAAAAATAACTACTATTAAAAAAATTATAAACAAAAAAAATAAAAGAGAGAAGGGTTATTAATTTAAATATAAATTAAATATTTATTTTGAGAAAAAATACATAAAGATATATATATAAAAGCCAGGAGCTGCTAGGTTTGGTAAGTTAGGCGCTAGTCAGCCTAGTAAGCAAAGTCAACGCGCCTAACCCATTTAGTAAGGGCTCGCACGCTTGGGCCTTTATATTTTTTGTTGGAAGATGGGCAGACGACATGTCATCCACGATAATATTTTTTTAAAATAGATTCATACAAGGCATCGTTTCCCGAGGCAAACAACACATTGTCTAACCGTGCCTAAATTTTAGCCACTGTGGTGACCGGAAAATCATGGATGAAGTTTTTTTACCTAAAATCCTTTTTCAACCTATTTTGACCCAAAACTCTTAAAAAAACCTTAGAAACCTTGTTAAACAAATCCATTGTTTAAAAAACCCAAAAAAGTGTTCAAAAACCCGAAATCAACAGGAAACCAAAAACCTCACAAGCTCAGAATTGTTTAGGCACTTTAATGTAAAACAACACCTAAGTAGAACTCTCATATCATATGGAACCATCTGACATAAAAATTAACCGTTATGGTAGTCGAAATCGATGTCATCATTTTTCTCTATTTATAACCAAAATCAAGTGACTTCCTCTCTTCTCTCTCAAACCAAGAACTAAAAATAAATAAAAATAAATTTTGGGATAAAAAATGATTTTTTTCTAAAACTTCAAAAATTGAAGGGATTCAATTCTTATAATTAGTAAAGAATGAGGACTAAGATGAACATTTCACATAAAAGTTTCTAAAACACCATACATCTTCATCGCGTGTTTCATTTTAATCCTTTATTTGTTAATTTTGCTATTTGTTAACAATTCTAGGCAAATTAGCCTCCAAACAAACCCTCAGAATGTAAGATTATCTATATAAAAAACCTCATGAGCACGATGAATTCAAAGTGTCCATGAGCCTCACTATACATCGCATGGACTCACAATATTTTCACTTTTTTAAAAATTTTTATGAGTTTATTTAGAAATGTGGCTGCGGTTGCTTTTTAAAATGTTTTTCATTTAAAAATACATTAAAATGATATTTTTATTTTTTAAAAATTATTTTTGATATCAGCACATCAAAATAATCTAAAAACACCAAAAAAATATTAATTTAAAAAAATAAAAAAATAAAAAATTTTAATATTTCAAAAACGCTTTATACAGTACTGTTGCATGCAAAATGTTTGTATACACCTCTCATAAAGAGCAGGTCAACAAGTATACGTCATTCTCAGGATCATATATTTGGCTCACAAGAAGGCTACAACTACATATAAAGGGTTTGATGAGCTATTAATTATTAATGCAGCTTTTCATAGTTATCGTTTAACATAAGTTAGGGAGAAAAATAAGATGTAGAGAATGAGATGAAATAGGAGATACAGTTTTGTTTGGTAATGATATATAAAATAAAAAAAAGTATTTTCATATTCTATTTGATTGATCAAGAAAAAATATAATAAAATATAGAAAAATCTATTTTATATTTTATAAATCATTATTTTCACTTTAATTTATAATGAGAATTAATTTTTTTTAATTAACTTAAAATAGTAATTTCTCCATTCATCAAAATGATGTTAAAAAGTAATTTATAATCATCATAAGAAAATAATTCATTGATAAGAAGATAATATAATTGAACTGTGATTTACTTGATCTTTAAATCATTTCTTTAAATATATTTAATAATAAAATAAATAATTGAAACAATTAAAGCATTTTCAATTAAGTTTTTAATAATAACATTCATTTTATTTCATAACATTAAAAAACTCACTTATCTGGTATAAGAAGTTCTTCTCATCATACTTAATTTTATTATAAAATTACTATTTAGTTAATTAGTTTTATTCAATTCATAAAAAAATTAATTTACTCTAATTCATTAATTCAATTTTATAATCGTTTAAAATTATTGAATTATATAAAATAATTTATTATTTATTTTGAACAGTTGATTTTTTCATATTAATTTGATGGAATTAAAAAAAAACGAACTTTCAATATAATTACATTTACTAAAACATAATTGAAAATGCTTAAAAGGATATTTGTGAAAAAAGTTGAACCTTGTTCTTGTTTTGTCCTTCCTTTTTAGAGGGACAAAACACCATCCTTAAGATATTGTCTTTATAAATAAACAAGGTTAATTATTTATCTCGACTGTTTTCTCCTCTCTTGTCTCAAAATAGTAATTATATGCCTATTCAATGAATATAATGGCTGTTGCCATTGATAACCTGATAAAGCTTTTTCCTCGAAGCTTCATTTATCTAAGGGGGGGAAAAACACCAAGGATTTGATTCTTTCAAGGCGTTATTCAAATGGATCTTGCCTCTTCATCCCCCAACATGCTCCAATCTTTGAATAACCTTCATTGCACTAATTTCGCCCATTCCTCTAAAACCCCATCGCCTGCATGTTTCCTATAGTCACTGGGAAGTGACAATGGTCGAATATTTCCATCTGGATTTTTGGCGTCTACTGGGTTGGTCCTCCTTCCTGCTGGCTCGAATAGCCATTTTTTAATACTGGTTATTGCATGCTGCTTTCATAAATATGAGAAGGTACGGAAAGTTACAGGTACGGTGCCAGTTAAGCAATCGATCCTACATTCGAGAACACAATTGTAAGTACATGTAACATGGAAGATATTGGATACAATAGAAGAAGAAGAAGCTGCGTTAGGGGAACAATACATAAAATCTATATCAATTATTACTATTTTTTATTATTATTAATGTAGGTATTCGGGCCAGATTACATGTAGCTCGACTAATCTCATAAGCCCTGAAGTTAACAACCATGTATGCCTCCAGTAGCCTTGAGGTTCAAGGGTGAAGTTAGGATTATTTGTTAAGGGGCCAAAATTAATATAACAAGATATAATATTGAGTCAAAGCAATGAAGTTAATTTAGTTTTATTCAAATAACTTACTACAAATATATAATGACCTTTGTATAAGGTAAAAGGTTTGGAGCAATACCAAATTGAGTCAAAGCAATGAAGTTAATTTCATCTTCATAATGTATCTATCACTTTAATGTTGTTGGTCTTTATACCTATCAAATATAAACATACAAAGTATATAAGAAACATTAGCTAAAACGAAGCATTATTTATGTTTGATAAACTTTGAGATAAAGCAAAAAATAATAAAGAATGATTCTTACATATTTATTTTAATTGTGGTCGTTGTTCTTTCATATAATAGAAATCATCGATTATCATATCAATTGTGAATCTTTCAGCTATTTCTTTTTTTATATAGACAATCAAATAATTTGAAAGAAAATCATCCTCCATCCGATTGCGAAGTCTTGTTTTAACAATCTTCATCGCTGAAAAAGCTTGTTTAGTAGGCTGTGAGTTATTAATATTTTTTTTTAAATAGAATCAATTCTTCTTATTTTGTTCATGGTTCACCTAAAATCAAAACATATATCGTAAGAAAAAATTGATAATTTTGGTAGCCCTGCTAAAAACAAAACATAAAAAAAATCAAAGTATAATCAAAACAAATCAATAAAATATATCTAATTAATTAGAAAAAAAATCATTATAACAAGAATTCAAAAAATAATTAGTAGAACTAGCAGATCTGAGAAAAAAAAAGAGCAAAAATGGTAGAATTATGTAAAAAAAAAAAACCTCATCAAATTATTAACAAACATCTCAAAACAAAATAAAAATAGATTTTAAATTTAAGTTACCTTATTTTGTTTGATGAAAGATAAATTAATTGGTGGCTCTGCTTCAATCTTTTTGTCAAAATATTTTGCTCGCAATTTGTGTTTTTATTTCTGTTTTTGATCGACTGCAAGATTTTTATTAAGGTAAATTGGTGGCTTTGTTTTTTTATTTCACAAAGTAATGCTTTTATATTGTTTTCTTTCCACGTAAGTCAATAGTAAATTCAAAGGAAATCAAAAGTAAAGTCACACTTAATTTAAGGCCCACCTCTTTAAAATAATAAAAAAAATATAACTCCTCCTCATACTTCATTACCCTGTAATGAAACAAAATTAAAATGTGTTGGGGGGCCTAAGCCCCTGCTTGCCCCCTTACTTCCGCCCCTGCTGAGGTCTGTGAGACTCGAACCGGTGACCTCTAGGGAGCAAACTTAGGGCCGGACTAGTTGAGCTGCACCCCTTAGAGTTGATTATTACTACTTTGATACAAAAGGGTTTTGATAATTAATTTAATTTAATTTGGGTGTGCTAGCCATTAAGTTTCTGTGATTAATTCAAGTAGGGCTTGAGATGCACAATGAAGGTAAATCATGCTGGTTCAAAACTCTCTAGGTACTAAAGATGGTGAGGTTACCACCTCATAAAAGACCTGGCAATACCACGTCCCTTTTGCAATTAATCATGAAACCCATTATATAAATGCAGTATATGTAAAATTCACTTTAACCTTTCTTTTAAGTTTATATACTTCTTCGACCATTGAATATTTTGGGAGGAGATCAATTGCTAGATTTATGTTGAAATTATTTATTATGGCAATTCAAGATTTGTATGGACTAATAATAATTTATTTTGCCTATTCTTAACTTATTTGTAATTGGATATTGATGAAGTCTCTAAAATCTTTAGATAGACTTGGGCTGGCTAATAAAGACAAGCTAGTCTTATATATAAAACAAACTCTCTAATGTTTAAATTAGTTTGGTAGGAGAGGAAGAGAAGCAAGAAAGTAGAGAGGGTAACTAGGGGTTGTATGTATCTGTGATGAGTTGAGTTATCTAGTATATGTAGATTGGTTGTTAATGGAAGAAGTTGTTTTCATAAATGTTTTAGAAGTAAAGGATAATAATGATTAGCTAGGTAAATTTAAGAGAGTAGGGTGACAAAACTACTGTTGTTGTAAGGTGGCAAACCTACTACCTAGAATGGTGTTGCTTATCTTTTGTCAGTTCACAATGTTACGTCGTCTTCTTTTATTGGTAATCATTGAAAAATTAACTTGTAATGTAAAAGTTGAAGGTAAATGCCCCGATTAATTACTATAAATGATGACACTCTTGTCAAGGAATAGCATGGTGGTTTTTAGAGAAGTGAGGTGGCTTGCACTAGAGTTTAAGTGGCTTAAAAAGTATTGTAACTAAAAATTTCTGGAAAACCTCCATTTGGTGGTTGATTTCCATTTTATCTTTTATCTTTTCTATTGGGTTTGGGCTTGATGTTAAGGATTTAGTTGGGCTTTAAAAAAGAAAGGTTGGTTAGACTAGTGCAAGGCTTAATTTAGATTAAGGTTGGGCCGACCTTCTTATTTTTTCTCTTAACTACTATTCTAATTTAACTGGAGGTTGGTTAACTGATTGCATGTTAGATCGAGTCTAAATAGATGTTGGGCTTGGTTAATCACTGATACGATCGAAGAAATGTTAGATTTGAATTTTGGCGTAAACTTTTCTATTGTCTAGTTTTATGCTATCGAGCATACCTTTCAAATTAACTGTTGGATCAAGCTTAAATTTTTACATGAGTTTCTAGAAATGTTATATATTAGGTTAAAATTTTAGGTCAGTCGGAGTTATTTTAAGGGATTTTTTTAGATGGTCGAAGTTACTAGACAAATCTTGTTAGATTTTACTATCTCGAACTTTGTCTACTATTTGGACTATATCTAGAGATACAGAAGGAATTGTACTAAGATTCCAAATGGGTTGGAAAGTAGATATCTGTAATTTTCTATAGATATATGGTAGGGTTACTGATTCATCTAGACGAGAGAGAATAAAATGTTTGAAATTAGAATTGAAGAAAGGAAAAATGAAATTTCAACATTTAAGACATCATCTTTCAAGTAAGGAAAAATGATAAATAGAAGGCACGAATGACTCTCTTTCTTTTACAAGTTTAAATCTGGCTATAAGGGATCCATTGCAAAAAGATATGGTTTTGGGGGTTGTTTTGATAACTTGTATGAATTTGAATATTGCTTAAGGTTTATTTATTTTTATAATTATATTTTAGTTCTAGGGCTTTTATTGCTGTTTTTTTTTTTTTCCAAAATCAATGTTTAGGCTTATGCTTACCTGAGTTTTAGTTAAGGCCCATTGGTTTGCAACCCAATATAAGACCATTCAGATTATTATCTTAGGGCTATATTATGTTTTGTTTTACTGCAAAATTTGGTAGCCTTTAAACATTAATGAAATTTAGTTTTGCTTTTATAAACTTCTTCTTCTTTGCTGGGACAAAGAGTAAATTTCATATATCAAGGTATAACTAACATTGTGATGTCATTCGCAATCATCCAATACCTTTAGTTCTTAGTTACAAGTTAACTTTGGGTCAATGTTCAACCAAACCTAATTATTTGGCTTTATTAAGGAAGTTATCATCTTTATTGTGGGTTGTGTAATCACGTGATCATGAGGTTCGCATCAACTGCATGTTAGGCTGATTGGCTGCAAGTTGGGATTGATCGATCATAAATTGGTATGGTCAATTGCATGTTAAGTTGCTAATCAAACATAGGTTAGGTTGATTGTTTTTTTTTTTTTGGTTTAGCTTAACAACCTATTTCTTTTCTTCTCATCCTTCTCGGTTGGGATTGGCTAGCTTGCCCAATAATTCTCATCCTATTATATATAATAAATATTACATGTGTAATATTGAAAAACTAATATGAAATTCTTAAAACCAATATAATAACTAGACTCAACTTATTTCTCTTGCCATCCTCACTAATACTAAATTACTAGTAGCATTTGATCTCTTGTAACTAATTTAAGTCTTCTGTACACTAGCATTTGTGCTTGTGACACTTGATTGCTATCAGGACATTTAGTTGTACTTCCATCAACATCAAAATTGCCAAACTAAAATCTCTCTCTCTCTCTCTCTCTCTCTCTATATATATATATATATATATATATATATATATATATATATTAAAAGAAACTAATTAGGGTGTTATTTTCACTATATACCTACTTGTATAATTTTGTGTATTGTAACTTTATTGTTTTTGATCCTTATAATTTTTTTTCAACGTAATTATTTCACATTTAGTTAATTTAAAGTTAGGGATAATGATTTGGCTCATTTAACTTCATATCTCATAATGTTTGAAAAAGTTTTCAACATTAAATTGATGTTTGTTTTGGCAAAATCAAATTCAATTTCATTGATTAAGTATAATTAAAATAGTCAGGACAAAATTCACATTGGAAACAATTCCCATACTTTTTTTTCTTTGTTTATTTTAGTTGCGTTAAGTTTTTAACTCTTTGAGTCCCTAGATTGTTTTTTCAATTTGTTTCAATTTTAAATATTGTTTTTTGAGGTTTTTACATTTTGATTCAATACTTCATTTTCTTTATGTTTTGGTCATTAAAGTATATAAATGATGAACTATATTCTCATCATAAATCATGAAACTCTAAAGTATATAAATGACTAACAAAAGTTGAGTCATTGATATGCTAAGTGAGTGTCTTTTATATAGATTATTTTTTGTTATGGCCTTAATCAAGCAAATGATGACTTTTAATGTCTTTAATATGGAAAGGACTATAGGGATTTATGAGATTTTGTAGAAAATAAATGACAATTCTTACAAACTTCACATTCTTAGTCATTTGATGACTTTTAATGTTTTTAATGTGCAACACTTAACACTTTATTTGGAGAAAAAAATAAAACCCAAGGATGATCTCTCTTCCAACTTATGAAGAATGATGCAATTAGGCTAGAAATAAATTGAAAGTTCTAAGCAGATAAATGAGGATCTTCCACAACTAGATGGATATATATCATAAACAAACTATATGGATAACATAACAAATTATTTTATAGAGTAATAGGACAATATTAATCCTAATATGAAGTTTGGTCACGTTAGACTAACATAGCGACAATAAGAGGTCATAATTTTTTATTTGACTATTGGATCAGCTTCAATTTTTTTTCAGAAGATCCATGAGGCCTCAGTCATCCGAAAAACCACTAAATTAGGCATCAAAGATATTATTTGAATCAATTTTGTTATTTTTCTTGATTTTTCTGGATTTTATGTTTAATTTTGAAATTTTAGTTATTTTTCTTTGTGTTTAAGGGTTTTGATTTTATTACATTGTTTATGTCAGTTTTTAACATATTTAGAGAGTTGTAAACCTCTTGAACATAATAACATTATATTAGACTGCAAATTTAGAGTTATTGTTTGCAATTCAATCTTTTCTTACTATTGTTTATATATTTATGCCTCCGCTTGAACTAGATAATTTATCCAATACTTGCTATTCGGATTGATTTTCCACTTCGCAGAAGCGACCAGGTTCCCACTTGGTCCAATTTCTCCACCTTTCACAACAAACCTTTTCAATGGTCTAGGGTGGTTGAGTACAAATGATGAACTACCGTACGTGATTCCTCGATCTAAAGACTTTTTGTCTAGAAGTTTGTAGTTTCACAGCGCAACCAGCTCATGTGACAGTCTTCCAAGTTTGTAGTTTCCTCGATGTATTGCATATGGTTGGAAAACAAGTTTGAATGACAACATTTGTGTTCTCAAAGTGGTGTAAGAAGGTCAACCAAGTTGAGCCATTGCCCATAATTCTAAAGAAATTTCCTTCTGACCTTCCATTTGTCATACTCCTTGATTTCTGATAAATTGAAAATAAACAAAAGAGAGAGTGTGGTCTGAACATGTGGTGCGTATTATTAAAGGAATTGATACACATTATAAGGCAAATATCATGTACTGTCAGCTTCCTGATGGAGCCATCATTAAAAACTAATCCATTTAATTAAGAATTTTGTGGTTTTATTTTAATGCGAGCCAAAGGGAAATGGAGAGGTTTAGTACAGATTGACGACACTATGCTTTTCACACACGAATTTTCATCGGAGAACTCGATCCTTCTCAATATATATATTGCCGACAACATACGAGTGATGGGCTTGTAAGATCATAATTGCATTACATAGGTATTTCATCTCTTTATTTTGTCAGTTAATTACCTACGACCTTCCACAATGAAGAGAGGAGAGATGCTTTGGAGTTTAGACTTCAAGATCCCGTAATAATTAAAAGTGCGTCCATATTAATAAAAATATATTGTATTAGTTATTATTTTAGCTTTTTACTCTTAAAGAAAAGTTATAGAAAATCTCTAAAATGTATTTTAAAACTCAGTGTAAATTTTATATATATAAAAAAGAAAAACTAGTTTTTCAATTTTTTGAATGGAAAAATATTGTATTTGAATATGAAGCTCCAACATTCTCTTTTCTAATTCTTTTTTTTTTTCAAAAATTAAAGTATTAATTGGTCTCTAAGACTTTAATGTAGAAAAAGATATTATAAATGATACGGTATTATCAACCACGATGTTCTAATGCTTTAATACAAGCTTTGTATTAATATAAGCAGTATACCTAGAGATGATCACGAATTGTTGATTATTACTGTTAGCCTGGGGGATATGTGAGTTGGCTAAAATTAATGTTTACTTTCTTCATTTTCTAAATCTGAATTTTAAGACTATTATCATAAAAAAAATTATTTTTTCTGAAACCAATACAAAGAGGATGTGTTCGGAGAATCATTTGAAAATAACACTGCCAGAAAACTAATAAATACAAATATAAATATTGACAGAATATTTCCGTCAATAAAATACAGTGAATTTTCTGATAGAAATAGTCCCTTGGTATATACTACGGTAGGAAAAAAATGAAATTACAACAAAGTCAAAAAATACGATGACATGTCATTTATCTGTTGATAAAGTGTTCGCTTCTTTTTGACACTGTTCATTATGTCAATTTCAAGGGGAATCACTGACGGAGGAACAATCCGACGGTATTTTTCAAAAAGCATTGGAATTGTTCACTTTCCAATTGCACTATTAATTATTATTCTTTACAGACAAAATTACTAACAGGATGAAAAGTCGTCGGTGTTATTTGGCGGGTTTCTGAAATTTTCTGAGTAAATTAAAAATTTTAATTTAATATTACAGACAGAATCACCGATGGATTGAAAAGGTCGTCGGTGATATTTGGTGATTTCTAAAATTTTTTGATTAAATTGAAATTTTAAATTAAATATTATAAACGGAATCGCCGACGGAATGGTTAAAAATATTAATATTTAATTATCCATCGATAAAACCATCAATAAAATGCCCTAATAAATAAAATCTCTCATTTCACATCAGACAAGCCTATTTTTCTTTTTCTTCTTCTTCCTCTTATGTAAAAAGCATCAACATCTCTTTCTTCTCCTTTCTCTTTTTTTTATTTTCTCTTCTTGGATTTTTTTAATTAACATACTTTATGAATTTGTTTTTTTTTTCTCTTCTCAGCTTCACTCGTAACTACATTAAGGTAAGATTTTTCTTTTTTTGTGGTTTTTCATTATATATATTTTTATTTTATTTTAAAAATTTTTTGTTCTTAATAATTATATGAATATTGTTGTAGGATTTTTTTTTCACATGAGATCAATGTTGTTGTTGTTTTATTTTGTTGTGTTATTTATTTGTTGCAAATTTTTTGAGTTGATTTTCCCCTTCTTTTTCCAAGCAACTAAATTCTGAGTATTATGAGTGTTGAATTATATTAATTTAATTATTTTCTAGTTTTGTTAAATAGAGTTTTTTTAACAAATATTTTTAAATAATCATCGATGGAATTGCATACGATATGTTTTTGGTTATATGACAATTTTCCCCGGGAAAATATCGACATAATGAAGTGAGAATTTTTTTTTGCGCGTATTTTCCATCTGTCAAATCATTAATTTTTTGTTTTTTTTACCTACAAAATTAGCGACAAATGATGAAATTACAGATGAACGTTATTCCGACAGATGTATTTCATCGATGAATTAATCAGTAAAATTTTCACCGATAGAATGGTAATCTCACGTTGATGAAAAAATCTCATCAGTAAAACTGTTAAATGTTGTAGTGGAAGATTTAGTTTCAATTTAATAATTAATTTGGTTCTAAAATACTCTTAATTATTGCAAAAAAAACATAATATTCTAACTAGCATGAAATGACTCAGCATTAATTTAACATCATCAATCATGCTCATTCTACTACCATTTTTAAGTAAATATTGCCCATATATTTGACACTTAACTGGTGGTGATGGTGGCGATTTACCACGTAAAAAAAAATTAGGGATAATTATAAAACATATGTTGTCAAAAATTCCTTTATACAAAAAAATTCATCAAAATATTTTTGTATCTATTTAACAAATTAAAAACAAAATCTTTAGATTATCACTAGGGATGATAAAAAAAAATCAAAAAACCGATTAAATTGAGAAAATAAAAAAAAATTATCAAAAAAAAACCAAACTGGAAAAAAAAACTGAATCAACCGATTAGAAAACTAAAACAAATCTGATCTGGTTTTAAAAGTCTGAAAACGATTAAACCAAACCTAACCGGACCGGTTCAATTTCAAGTTTCAACCCCAATTCAAACCTAGGTATAAAAAGCTTTTTTTTTTTACTGAAACCTTATTCCCCTAATTTCATTTTTTCTCGCGGCCAACCCTCCACTCCCTTTTTAGTTTGCTCACCTTTCCCCCACTTGCCCCCTTCCCTCCCCCCTCCCCCCTCCCCTCCCCTCCCTCTCTTCCCTCTTCTCTCTGATTTCTTAGTTTTGTGTGGTTAGAGATAGGAAAACCCAAGTATTTTTTTCATCGCTTACTTGCTCGTATTCACTGAGAAAATCGATCTGGGTTTTAAATGTTTTTTTTAAAGGGTTTCTTGAATTGTTTGTGAATAGATAAAATAATATTTTCTTCCAAAAATCTGCTTTGGTTTCCACAACTTGGCTTAATGTTGAATTTCTCATCAGCTTTGTGTGTCTGAAGGTTGTTAGTTCATTGGACTCACAAAGGAGGAACAACTTGGTTTTCGAGTAGGGAAACTTTTTCCTGTTACCTTTTGTCCTCTTCTATTGGTTTTTCAGCTGAAGTTTCACTTGGAAATTGTTCCTTTGTTATAGTTTGGCAATAAACTCTTGTTTGAAGCTACCTGCAACTATCACTTCCCTGCTAGAAAAATGTCTTGTTTTTCTAACAAAACCAGCAACATAATCTTGTTTTGTGGTCTTGAATTTTGCCTTTGACTTACCAAAATCCTCCATCATCTTTCTTTTATAGTTGAAACAAGTCTAATCGATTTTGAAAGAAAAAAAATCAAATCGAACTGAACCGAAATGGTCAGTTAGTCGGTTCGGTTCAGTTTATAATTTAAAAAATATATAAATTTTGATTTGGTTAGTTTTTTAATTTAAAACCGAACTAAACCGAAAATAATCACCCCTAATTACTACCAACAAACATACAATAACCAGTGGTTAACTTGTGATCCATAGCATTGCCAACCCAATCTAAATCACTATATCAAGTGATTTCAGTATGACCATTATTAGTCATAACAATTCGACATCTAATAGAACGTTTTAGATAGCGCAAAATTCACATGACAAGACTTAAATGAAAGATTATGGGAGCATGCATAAACTGACTAATAAGACTAACTGCGCATGTGATATTAGGTCGTGCAATAGTAAGATAAATGACCTTACCAACAAGATGTTGATAGTGATTGAAAGATCAAAGAGGTTCGCTAGTTGTTTCAAACTTCAACTTACTATTCGATGGAGTAGGGCCCTCAGGTTTGACATCCATCATCTCAGCATCTTGAAGCAAGTCAATAATATATTTGTGTTGGTTAAGGAATAACCTTTTATAAGAAACTACTATTTTAATCCCAAGGAAATACTTTATATTGTCAAGATACTTAATGGAAAAACGATGTTGCAGAGTAGTTTTGAGACAAGATATCATTTCACCATTATTTCCTGTAATAATAAGGTCATGAACATAGATACGAACTGATAATTTCTCCTTTGCTTTGAGATGAACAAACAAAGAGGAGTTGGCATTATTTCTTTTGAAACTAATTTCTTCAAAAACAACACTTAATTGAGCATGCCAAGCACGTGGAGATTGCTTCAACCCATGAATGGATTTGTGAAGCTGACACATTAAGGTAAGATTTAAACTTTGAGGGTGACCAGGGGAAACTCCGTGTAGACTTCTTCTTCAAGGTCCCCGTACAAGAAGGCATTCTTGACATCCATCTAACACATTAACCACCCATTATTCATGACAATTGATAGCAAATAGGGGCGAGCAACAAAACCAAAAAACCGATTAAACCGAGAAAACTAGAAAAAAATAACCGAAAAAACCGAACCGCGAAAAAAAAATCGATTAGAATTTTGAAAAAACCAACCGGTTTGGTGTTGGCTTTATAAGTCTGAAACTGAAAAAACTGAAAAAACCGAAGAAATAGGGGATCGAAATTTAATGGGCCCGAGTTTATTCAAGATACATCAGAGAAGATTAGAATTATAAGAGATCGAATGAAAACAGCTCAAGACAGACAAAAAAGTTATGTCGATAGACGAAGGAGACCTCTTGAGTTTAATATGGGGGATAGGGTGTACTTGAAGGTTCCTCCTTGGAAACATTGGTATGAAAGGGAAATTAGCGCCAAGATACATCGGGCCCTATGAAATCGTGAAAAGAATCGGCCCAGGAGCTTATCAACTAGCCTTGCCCCAACATCTAATCAAAATACATGATGTGTTTCATGTATCAATGCTAAGAAAAGCTAAAATAGATCCAACCAGGGTGCTACCACAAATTCCAATAGAAGTTAATTAAGAATTAACTATGGAAGTCAAACCGGTGAGAATTCTTGATCAAATCAAAAAAGTGCTCAGAAATAAAAAGATTTCCCTGGTCAAGGTGTTGTGGAGGGGTTCACAAATGGAAGAAGAATCCTGGGAGCGGGAAGATGAAATGAGGACCAAATACCTAGGTTTGTTCTTAAAATTTGGTAAGAAATTTAATTTCATAGACGAAATTTTCTTTTTAGAAGAGAAGAAATGTAACTCCCAGGTAAATTCCTGTATTTTTTAGTAGCAAAAAAAGAAGGGAAAATATATATATAGAAGTTAATGGAGTGGAAATTATTATCTAATAATGTGAATGTGGGACAAGGATTAAATTGAATAAGTCAAACTTTTGGGCCAAATGGTTTTAAAACAAAACAAGGAAGGACTTCAATGAAAAGGAGGGGAAAACTTGTAAATATATAAACAAGTGGGGAGTGGAATTTAAGGGGGGAGTGGCCGGCCATGTTAGGGATTAAGAGGGAGAAGAATTGAGTGAAATTTATCAAAGTTCATCCAAAATAAATTCATAAAAATAAAAAAGGAAGGAGATATAATTAGTGATTAAAGCTTATTAGGAAGGGTTTGAACAAGAAAATCTCAAAAGGGGAACAAAAGATTTTTTTATTAAAGAAGGGAGGCATTGAGAGGAAAATAAGGGGGGAAGGAGGAAATAAATTTGTGTGGTGATTTCAAGCTTTCCATCTCTTATTTCTTTGAATTAAAAGGTAACAAATCTTTTCCTCTCAATTAAATTGATATATTTAGTATGTTAAGATTTTATTCAATTGTATTAGTGTATAATTATGGTATGAGTTGTGAGGCTGAATGGGTTAATTTATGAAATTATGATAAATTAATGTTTTAATAAATGAAATAATAGTGGGTAATGTTTCAATTTGTGAAATTAAAGAAAAAAATAAGTATGGGTTCTTTGGAGGAGAGGTAATAGCCTAGAGAAAGAAAATGAATGAAAATGTTGGATCAATAATTAATTGTTGAGTTATGTGATAATATTGATGATGAAGGAGTTATATTAGTGATGAGTTAATATTGTTGAGTGATAATTAAATGAGTTATATGGTAATATTGATGATGAAGAAATTATGTTAGTGATGAGTTGATATTGTTGTTGAAAATTAAATGAATTATGTGATGATGTGTTGATGAAGTAATTAAATTAACAATGAGTTGTTTTGCTGATTTGATAAGTAAAGTGGTTTTGTGGTGATGTTGTTGATGAAATAATTAAATTGATGACAAGTTGATTTTGTTGAAATGAAATTTAATTGGTAATGAAATGAACTTGCAGGAGTGGACGAGGCTACAAGAACCACTCAGCAAACAGGTTTAGCTAGCAAGACGCAAACACCAGGTAGGTGTTTAATATCTTGAATATTCTTTTCTTTCTCTGAACTTTAGATATTTAAATTTTCCCTCGATCAATAAAATGTTATGTGGAATGCTGGTAGATTTTTCCATGATAATTTATTTTGAAAATGGAAGACTTGTGAGCCAGTTATCCTGGAATAGAACTGGTGCCCTGTGAATGGGTAGCTCTGGTATGGAACTGGTACCCTGTGAATGGGCAGCTGGTAGACCAGTTATCCTGGTATGGAACTGGTGCCCTGTGAATTGACAGCTGGTGGGCCAGCTGTGCTGATATGGAACTAGTGCTGGTAGTCCAGCTGTCCTGGTTTGGAACAGAAGTTCTATGATGTGAACAGGTTTGAATTTTGGATTATTGATTTGTGAATAGTATTTGGAAGATGATAGTAAATATGGAAATTTTGTGAGTAACTAATGTATATATTTATATGTTAATGCAAATATAAATGCTCTAATTGACTATGATTATCTTTTAAATCATTATGTAGGTTCATCTCATTATCGCGCCTCCTAGTAGTTTTAGAGTTTACTTCTATGAGTAATAAATCTTTTGGATATGTAAATTGTTGATAATAACATTATTATCTGTATATTTTAAACATTATAATGTTGTGTATGTATGAATTTAAATGGACTAGCTTATTTAACTTGTACTCTGTTGTGTAAATATTTTATAATTATAATGGTGATATATATATATATATATATATATATAAGCATGTAGTTAATATTATTTGTGATAAACAATACTTAAAAGTTTTTATATGATTGAAGGAAATGTATTAAGTCTATAATATATGGTTTGTGTATCATGGTTAAGATAACTCTTTCTTCATTTTAGCAAAATAATTATTCGTTGAGTTGATATGTTAGAGAACGTGAATTATTGTTGATTAAGATATGTTGGAGTATAATAAGAACATTGAATTGTGGAAATGGTTGATTAAGGACTGATGTTGATTTTGTCGATAATTTGGGATATGCTAGATTAGGGGAAACCTTGCCGAAATGTTTTGAAAAAAAATATCATGAACTTTCAAAATATATTGTTGGAAAATTTTAGGGTTGTTACAGTTTATGTAAGGCCTGACCCACTCCCCTTTGCGGAATATTGTCTGCTATGGCTCAACCCAGCACGGCTTCCACGCCTCACAGTTTTGTTTCTGACAGCCCACAGGCCCTAAAACGTGTCCTACAAGGTTAGGTACCAACTGCATTAATATGCCCTGGCTCTGGACACTCTTCTTTTGATGTGGGATGTTACAATCCTCCAATCTTAAGAACGAGCCATCCTCGGCTCTGATACCATATGTAAGGCCCGACCCACTCCTCCTTGCAAAATATAGTCCGCTATGGCTCAGCCCAACCCGGCTTCCACGCCTCACGGTTTTGTTCCTGGCAGCTCACAGGCCCCAAAACACGTCCTATAAGGTTAGGTACCAACTGCCTTAATATGCCCGGCTCTGGACACTCTTCTTTCGAAGTGGGATGTTAAAGAACCGAACCCAAACTAAAAAAAAACCAAAAAAAATCAAGCCAAATCGGAAAAAAAACCGAACCAAACCGAACTGAAACCGGTCGGTTTGAATCCGTTTCGGTTGTTTTTTTTTTTAATTTTGGTTTGGTTGTTTTTTTTAATAAAAACCAAACCGAACCGAAAATGATCACCCTTAATAACAAAACATAGACAGTATTCATCTTTGCAACAGAAGAGAAAGTTTTCTTGTAATCTACGCTGAAGGTTTAAGTATATCCTTAAGCCACAAGACATGTCTTGTGTCTATCAATAAATATATCAAAGTTAAACTTGGTCTTATAAACCCACCGGTTGCCAACATGTTTTCCTTGGAGAAGTTTGATAATGCTCTAGGTTTTATTCTAATCAAGAGCTTGCAACTCATCATGTATAGCTTGTCTCCATTCAACGAAAATGTGATAGGATGTCTCCATTCAACAAAAATGTGATACGATGTTCTCCTTGGCTTCCTGAAAATTTTATGGCTCATAGATGTTAGAGATATCAGTAAGAAAAGTAGTATGAGTAGATAAGAGACATTGATATGTAAGGAAATTAGAGATATGATGTTTTGTTGTATAAATGAAAAAATCTTGCAACTTTCTTGGGGGAACACAAATTAGATTTATATGAAGTTGTGGCATAGGAGACTTATGAGAATCTCCCTCAAAATCATTAATAATAAGATTGATAGCCCTTGAGTTGGAAGGCATATCTGCAACTAATATAGACAAATTTTTATCGTGATTGTTGTGGTCGCTAGTTTCAGAATCTCTATGACTATTTGAAGAATCTGAAATAACAGGACTGGCATTCCCTTCACCAGCAAACATATGACCAGAAAATGAATAGGGGTTGCTGGCAATAGGAAGTATCGCTGAAGATGTAGCAAAGTTTGTAGAGGTTGGACAAGGTAGAGGAAACAACTTTTTTAAGGCTGTCTACTGCTTCATGTCATCAAAGTATGGAGTTCCTTCCTTAAATCGCACATCTCTTGATATAAATAACCTTCTAGAGGGAAGATGATAGCATTTATATCCTTTCTTTGTTGAGGAATATTAAGAAAACAGAATTAACAGCACTTGGATCAAGCTTGTCCCAATGTGAAGCTTATGTATCCACAAAATAAGTGTAGCCAAATACCCTCAAATGTGACAAGTCATGTGGCTGTTTCTGCAAGACGTTTGTATTCTCTTATGATAGGTGAGTAGAGTTTGTTAGGAAGCCAACAAACCTACCAAGAAAAGTTATGAAATCAAAACCAAAAGTTGTCAAGGCAAATCATCCTTCTCCTAAAGATAGGCAGCAAAGTAATTAAGAAGAGCTGATAAATTGGTAGAAAAATTCTCAACATTACTATGAAGGGAATTAATAGAGTGAACAATAACATGAACCTTATATTCATAGCCTTTTTTTAGGTCTCTTCTCCTTTTCAAAATTTGACTTCATCTTTGAATGAAAGATCCAACACCGCTTCATAGAATAGCCAAGATTATGACAATTATGGCACTTCAAATCTGGTCGTTTCCCTCTGTAAGGTCTATCATTTTTCATCGGTTTATTAACAATATAGACATAAGTTTTTGATAAAGAGATTTTAAGCTCCAAATTCATGAGCTTTTTCTCGTTGAACTATAATGCGCACACACTAGTAAGAGATGGAAGATCAGGATTCATAAGAATCGGACTACAAAGATCTTCATAGTTTGGATCAAGACTAGCTAATAATTGAAAAATCTTGTCTTCATTTTCTTGTTTCTTCAATACTGCTGCATCAATAGTGTGAGGATGATACAATGCAAGTTCACTCCACATACTTATCAGAGTCTTAAGCAACCGAACATAAGTATTGCCATCTTGCAGCAGATTAGTAAGATCTCTTTTGATTTGGAAAGCACAAGCAACATTGTTCTGATTTCCATACATTTCTTTCACAACCTCTTATAGTTCTAATAAGGATTCTAAATAGCTGAATATTTCAGCAATATGATTCGGCATGGAGTTGAGTAGCCAGGAAATGGCAAGTTGATCCTTGCACTGCTAAGCTTCATAGGGTTATGAAGAAGGATCGGGGGTATAATATGGTCATTAACATTGCCAAGTTTCGATCTTCCACCAAGAGCAATTGTCACAACGCTTGACCAAGAAAGATAGTTAAATTCATTTAACAATGCTGAGCCTAGACATTGATTAGGATTTGATTCTCCTTACAAAATATTAGATGATCTATCGGTGTTATTGGCACCTTTAGATTTAAAAGAGTCTTTCATAGGGAATTTTAATCGAACAACAGAGCAATAATTAGAACCATCTCTGATACCATGAAGAAACACAGGAATAAAATTTTTTGTTATTTCTAATGAATAATATTTGCTGCAACCGAATGCCTTAAATATAAAGAGCATAACTATTAACAATAGTAAAGGTGCTAATCAATCTCATGTAATCTTGGCATATCAAAGTATATCTTAATCATATATATACTCGTAATGATTCTATCAATTATTTACACGACAACAGC
>Ga0325403_1000397_pt1 | contig 29444 bp, 10 predicted proteins | sample PopdelMetagenome_19_FD_205665 | JGI IMG/M metagenome (GOLD analysis project Ga0325403, IMG submission 205665) | Populus deltoides microbial communities from Bellville, Georgia, United States - Xylem-PdKOR-R4 | ecosystem: Host-associated > Plants > Phyllosphere > Stem > Wood/Secondary xylem... | reverse complement strand
ATATATATATATATATATATAATAAAAATTAAGAGCTCTTCACGTTGTGAGATCTAATATTTTAATCCATATTTATCTCTCAATATTATGATTTAGTTTTGGGTTAGCGTTGATAGCCTTTTCCTTTTAATTTATTAACACATATAATTTTTAATTAATTTTATTAAATATACTAGATATCTAACTTGTGCTTCTCCCCGGGTTGGATAATTTGTTTGACACATAAAAAAAATTTGCAAGCTTAATTTTCCATCACATCTTTTGACATAAAAAAATTCCTAATTGTCAATAAAAAAATCTTATGCATGCCCTAAACTAAAAAAAAAATTAGAAGATAAATGTCGATCAAAATATTTAATTTCGTAACACTGGTCATGGACCCAATTATATTTAATAAACTTGTTTATTATAATCAAATTTCTATTTAATCAAACGATAATAGAAATAGATACACACTTAAAACTTAAAAACAATTGAATAAAATCAAATAAAAAAATATTATGTAAGGTTGCACATATTATGAGTAAAGTGAAATCAATTATATAAATATTAAGATTTAAAGTATAACTAAAAAAATAGATTTTTTTAATTATAAATGTTATATATATATTAAGATGGAAGTCTTATAAAAATAATTATCTATAAATTTTTATTATCAAATATTAAACTAATCAAATCTAGTTTATATAAATAAATAAAGGAATAATTAAAAAATCCATCATGTAGTTAGATATAAATTTTACTTTTCTTTTATATTTTTATAAATTACATTTAAAATTCTGGATTAAACCAAAAATTTAAACAAAATATATTATTAAGGATATAAACTGTTATTGAATATATAAATTGTATAATAAAAAAATAATTTGTAAAAATATAAAAAAATAAAATAAATTAATCAAGTAAATCTAATAAATTACATTAATTTCAATTTAAGATCTGAAATTAATTTTTTAATTTAATCGGTCAAAATATTCAGGTAAATTCAAATAATCTAAGAATTATTGGGCTAAGCCTAGCTAAACTATCCGCACATCTTCTCTTCCCTAGTCAGATTTCCCTTCCGGCGGCACCCTCCTTCGTCAAAACCACATTAGACATAGTAGCTATTGCTTCCACCCTTTTAAAAACTCCAAGGCAACCCAAAGAGATGGCTCTTTCTCGGCTTCCAAAACTTCACTTCTCTATATTCACTCACCCCCTTCCATCTCCATGCACCCATATCAACCTTCCTCTCATAACCAAACTTAAACTCTCAACCCTTTCCAGGCTCAAATCCACAGTCACCACAACAGAACCCATTCCCTTCACAGAAGCCCACAATTTGTTAGCACTCCAAGAACAAACCCAAACCCAAACCCAATTTTCAATTGACAAACTCTTTATCCCACCAGACACTGAGGTTTCAGTCAATGAGAATAGTAGTGGTTTAAGTGCTAGGGTTTTAAAAGGGTCTAATATTGTGTTGAGTAAGTATGCAAGGGATGCACAGATTGTTCAAGCTGAGTTTATTAAAAGTAGTGTTAGAACTGAAGATTGTCCTTCTGATGGTTTGCCTGAGTTTGCTCTTGTTGGAAGGTCTAATGTTGGCAAATCTTCTCTTCTTAATTCTATTGTTAGAAGAAAGAAACTTGCGCTTACCTCAAAAAAACCTGGTTAGTTGATAATAATGTCGTGTTTTTTTTTTATTATTATTCATGTCTGTTTTTGTGTTATGTGATGGATATTGCAGCAAGAAATTATGGGTTTTTGTAGCTTAGAACTGAATATTATTTGTGTTTTTTGTTTTGGTTTTTGTTCTTGGTGAAGGGAAGACGCAGTGCATCAATCATTTTAAGGTCAATGATAGCTGGTACTTGGTGGATTTGCCTGGATATGGGTATGGTTTCAATGCTTTGGTTCGTTTTAATCACGTACGAATTTTGTATAGGTGCAATATCGAATGCTGTTTTCAGGTTTGGAATCTATTTTCTGGGGAGTAAACTGAGTTTAGTTGATAATAAACTTAACTATTTGCTGATTGGTGATTAGAAGTGCCTATTTCACTTTCTCAAGCATCATAACTAATTTTATCCACTTCTTTCTGTTTAAATGAATTTGATCTTCCGTTGTTGATTTATCTAGTTTGTCCATTTCATTAAATTTGCACTGTTTTACATTTGTTTCTGCTCTGAACAGGTATGCATCTGCGCCGCAGGAACTTCGAACAGATTGGAATAAGTTTACCAAAGACTATTTTCTCAATCGCTCAACCTTGGTCTCAGTATTCCTTCTTATTGATGCTAGTATTCCTGCGAAGAAAATTGATCTTGAATATGCCAGTTGGCTGGGTCAGAATCAGGTGAAATCTTCTTTCTTGTTAGATGAGATAAAGGGAATATATCAATTGATGACCTGCCGCTGTTAGCTTCTTGAGAATTTTTTTGCTGACGATGCATGTGCAATTTTTCCCCCTTTCCCTAGCTGTTTTTGGTTAGGATGTTCCAGACTTAACTTTGCATGAGCAAACACTTTCCAGTGGCTTCAATTGCATTTTCCCCCCCGTGTTGATATAAATAGACCTTGGGGTTTCGAGTCTTATATAAATATCCATTAGAGATCAGAAACTTGCTAAAAGTTATTTGTAGATCAGAAGCCTCTCCATTGGAGATAGCACTTGCTATCTATATCCAAGTCATGGTTGGAGGAAGGGGAGGATGTCTAAAAGTTAATTTATTGCCTTTCAGGTTCCCATGACATTAATTTTCACCAAATGCGACAAGAGGAAGAAGAAAAAAAACGGAGGGAAAAGGCCCGAAGAAAATGTGAATGAATTTCAGGAGCTGATACGTGACTTCTTTGAGACAGCACCTCCTTGGATCATGACCAGTGGTGTTACCAATCAAGGTCGTGATGAGATGCTACTGCACATGGCTCAGTTGCGAAACTACTGGCTCAAACACTGAGATAAAAGAATGCAGAATCAAAAGCTTTTCCCTTGGCCCCTGGTGAGTTTCCATTCACATCATAGACAGACCATTCTAGTAACATTGCCATTGCTGATCCTGGCAGGATTTGCAGCTAAATTCCAAATATGTCGAATGGATTACAAGTTTTATACATTTTGTTGAATTCCATGCATTTGATACCCCATAGGTGGGACAGAGACCCTAACCGACTTGAGTTGGCTGTTGTCACTAACAGTTCCACTGTGCTAAATTGGTTAGCGATCATGCTCCGGCAAGTTCCACTGTGCTAACCAATTCAAACAAAGAGTGAAAGAACATATAGATGGGAAGAGCCAGACAGGAAAATACATGGAAAATTGAGTGGTTGTTTACATGGAAGGCTGAACGGTGTCACCTTACAATATATATCGTATCCTTGCTACATTGATACGAGGGCTGTGCTGGAGTGGTTCCAAGTTCTGCTTGCTACAAAAGTAGAGAACCTATTACTTGATTATAATGCCTCAGATTTACTCTGCTACTGGTTTAACTGAAGGACTCAATGAGTTTTGATGTTTAAGTTGATTAATTAATTAAGATGGTGTTTTCCTGAAAAGTAGAAACCACTTTCCAATTTTTTTTTTGTTTGCTATTAAGAAAGTTGATTAACGAAAAATACTTTCCAGTCAGAAAATTTGGCTTAATTTTCAGGAAAGTGTTTTTTTTTATTTTGGATGAAAAACACTTTTTAGAAGTTGTGAAAAATTTAGAAATATCATATTATTCGATGATTATATCAAATTTGGTCTTTAAATTTTTGATTGATATATATTTTGTTTGATTTTTTTTTTTAATTTCATCCTTTAAAATTTGATTTTTATATTAACTTTGATTCTTATTTTTATGATTTTTATTTGCTTTTCTCTTATCATTTTTTTAATTGAAATTTTTTGTTTATCAAATTTGATCCTTATTCTTTTCATTGTTACTTATTTTATTTGAAATAATTTATGAAATTATAATTATTATTATTTTAATTTCATCATCATTCATTTTTTTTTATTTATTAGATTTGATCTCCATTAGTTTGATTATTATTTATTTTATTTTAGATAATTTATAAAATTAGATTTTTTTCAATTTCATTCTCATTCAATTTTTCAAGCTGTAAGATTTGTTTCTTATTATTTTAATAAACTTGAAAAAAAATATTATAAGCTATTTTCGAGCTTATTTTTCATAATATAACAAAACATTGAAAAATGTTTTCCAACTTATTTTTCATGACACTATGAAACATCAGAAAATAATTTATTTTTCAGGAATATATTTTATAAAGAAATCATTTTTTAAAAGAAAACTATTTTCCAGCAAACAAACAAAGTTTAAGATTTGTTTCTTATTATTTTAATAAACTTGAAAAAACATATTAAAAAGTTATTTTCTAGCTTATTTTTTATTATATAACTAAACACTAAAAAATATTTTCCAACTGATTTTTATAACATTTTTTTATAAAACATTGAAAAATAATTTACTTTTTAATAATTTATTTTCTAAAAAAACTATTTTTCAAAAAAACAAATACTTTCTAGTTTTCAAAAAACAAACACAGGTGAAATGCTTGCATAGCATCCAGTGCCGCTGCTGTATCCAAATTTAATAAGGCTTGTGAGAATGAACTGAACAGATATGATACTATGATGTATCGAAATTTCTTTGGGTTTCTATGGCGGATTTGAGGGTTCTTGCAAAAATATTGACAAATCATTATTTAATTCAGAAGCGGATAAGATAAACAGGATCTGCGGTTTTCTGACTTTTCATGAAATTTTTTTATTAATATGTTAATATTAGAAATAAATTTTAAAAAATTAAAAAAAATATTATTTTAATAAAATTTCAAACAAAACCTATGATGCAGAATTGATTTCCCATGTTCATATAGCCAAGCGGATTGTTACAACAAAAGTTGCCAGTTGATTGATTATAAACGCTATCCAACTTAAATCAATAACACCACCACCTTATGGCAGGGATAAATCAGAAAGCAGGCGAAGATCTATCAGATTCACCGAAAACTCTTTTTTTTTTCTCTTGTTTTCTGCACATGGCCAGTCTCTGCTCAACGGGCCTCCACCATAAAACAGAAATCATGCAATGGAAGCGGAGCTGTGAGACAATGCACATATAGAAGTGACTCCAAACTCCTGACCACAGCAGACGCAGTCAGGCTTACATTGCTCAACTGATATGATAAACTGAAAGCGGACTGATGCCTGACCTTGAATAGAGCATCGCTCAACAAATGCATAATCTTTAACCATCACGCATTCCATAACAATAAAATTTATCAATATCAGAACGTAAAAATAAGGCCAGCTAGTTCCAGCTCTGCCATATTACCATACATCTCAATCAAAGACCCGTTAAGCTAAGATACCATGATGCTTAAGAAGCCTGCACTGTGTCAATCACCATGCATCATCTTAGAAACACCCACCCCCAATCCCCATGTAAATGCATGTTCAAGGAACAACCTAATTGCAACCATTTTTATTGGATGGGGCCACGCGTAAGAAAGTTGGATGTTAGACGCGCGCGGCACACACAATAAGAGGTGATCACCATTCATTACCATAACAGAAGGATAAACATTTGTAACTCTCCATTGTTGAAAACAATTCAGTGTCTAACAAGTAACAACAATTCAAAACTTCTTGTTTGCAAATTCAAAAACATTGAAATAAAACACACTTTCATCGCCCTTCTAACACTTACGATGAAGCTGCAGCAGCTCCCTTGTTCCTTGGAGCTGCTTGAGTACCTAACAAACCAAAAAAATAACAGAACATCAAAACCAATACAAGAAGATAAATTTACGTTCACATCACATGAACAATCAACAAATTTCAACAACAAACTGAGTTTTAATTTTACCTTCTCTGAAATTAGTCTTGAACCTGCGTGGCAGGTGACGGAGGTACTTCATTCGGCCAGTTCCAGTGGTCTTTCTGCGAATAGCCTTCTCACTCCAGTTATCTAAGAACAGGTACCAAATGATTTCGTCAAAAATTTTACAAACACAACATGCAAAAACAAATTCACACAAAAATATACCCTGGGAGCAAAATAACAAATGATTTCCTGGAATGGAAACAGAGCTACAATTCTCATTCTTAACCTCAGGTTGAATAAAAAAAGGTCTTAAGCTGGTTAAAGTCAATCAAAATACAAATCCCAAAAATATTAAAAAGATTCAAGTAAAGAAACAAGAAATAACAAAATAAATTAAGAAGCAATGAAGAAACCACAAATCTTGCTTTAAGTAATAAAAAGTAAGAACGTCTATGAAGCAACTCTCGATCCATTAGAAAGGGTGCAACTTACATTTTCTGACACGGGCAGCAGGAAATGCACAAGCACTGCAACGGCTTTTCTGGAGATGAAAGCTGCGGCGGCCGCATCGCACACAGAGGGTGTGAGTCTTGTTTCTTCTCTTACCAAAACTCCCTGTTCCTTTCCCCTACGAAACAAACAAACAAACATGTCGGTAACACACCATCAATCAACAAAGCAATTGTTGTTACATGGAAGGGAAGAAGAGTACCATTTCTTCTTCTTCTTCGGCTGCAAAAACCCTATTACTGGGGAGGAAAGTTTAAGCTGACGGCAGAGGAAGGAATTTATATAGTGAAGATTTAGGGTTTTCTTAAGAAGACTTTTCTGGGCCGGTTTTGAAGTAATATGGGCCTCCGTTCGGATTTCATCTAAGAGTTGGGCTTATTCTGTTATCTTCAGTCACAGTTGGTTTAATCTTCTTTTTTTCTTTTTCTTTTTCTTTTTTCTATATCTGTTTTTCCCCCCTTACAAATACAATTGGCTTAATGCGCTTTTGTTCTTGTTATTATCTTGGGTGATTATTTTCAGTTTAATTTAGTTTTTATTAAAAAAAAGTAATTAGATTGATTTAAAAAAAAACCAAAACCGATTCAAACTGACCGGTTTCGGTTCGGTTTGTTTTTTAGGACAAAAACCGATTTAAACCGGTTTGTCTCAGTTTTAGCTAGGTTTTTTTGATTTGATTGGTTTTTTCTGGTTTTTTCTGATTTGGGTTTGGTTTGGTTCAGTTTTTTCGGTTTCAGGCTTAAACAACCGAACCGAACCGGTCGGTTTTTTTAAAATTTAATTAGTTTAATCAGTTTTTTTTCACGGTTTGGTTTTTTCAGTTATTTTTTTCTATTTTCTCGATTTAATTTATTTTTTGGTTTTTTTACTCAGCCCTATTATTATCTAGTGATTTTAAAAGGAAAAAAAGCTCCAGATATTGATGCCTTTTATTACATTTACTCTTTTTTTTTTCTTATGGTACACAATCAATATGTTTTATATTTAGAATACTTTATAAAATTTAAATTAGTCAGGTGGATTTAAGATTTGGTTAAATCTATTTTAGATGAATTAAAAAAAAAGGAAATGATCTGGTTTGAATCCATTCAAAAACCTGAGTTTATTGTAATTCGATCAACTTAAAAAAAATCATTATTTTTTTAATTATGTTATTTTTTAAAATAATATTATTTTTAATTATTTTAAAAAAATTAATTAGTTTACTAAACTTGTGACTTGGTTCGTGTATCGGGTCAACCTTGGATAAAAATTAATTAGTTTACTAAACTTGTGACTTGGTTCGTGTATCGGGTCAACCTTGGATTGAGTTTAACAATAATGATTTAAAAAATCAAAATTAGTGGTCATTAGTTAGTAATATAAAAAAAACTTGAATTGAATTTTATCTTGCTATAAAGTTGAAAAGAAATTGTAGATGAGATTTTTAGGATTGTTTGTTTAAGAAAAACGTTTCATCAATAAATAATTAATAATTAATAATCTATCAAATATATTTTATTATTTATAATTTTTATTAATCCTTTAAAAAATATGTTACCAAAAGTCTCAACATGTTTCTTATGCCTGATAAAATCTAATTTTTAGCAGCAAAGGATACTTCAAAACAACTGTTTTTTATTTCATTAATTTACTCCAATACCTTGATTCATTAAAAATGAGACAACTATTAAATTAAAAAATAATAATCGAAAAGTAATATATTAATTTTTTGATAATGAAAAGGTGATATATGAACTAAATTAATTAACACTAACAAATATACTAACAATTATGGGATGGGAGCTGTTATATATATATATATATATATATATATATATATATAGTTTTGGCCATCCAAATTTTTTTAATTGTATTTCATTCTCTCAAGTTAAATGATTGTGATTTTGTAAGTTGAGATGTCTTTTAATTTGTATTTTCTCATGCATACAAACACATAGCATTTGGAGATATTTTAATGATAAATTGAAAATCAATTTAAAAAAAAAAAACAATTTATTGGTTGTTGCTCCCAAGTTAAATGATTGTTGTTTTAGTTTTTTAATTTGTATTTTTTCAAACTTTATTTAAGGATATTTTAATGATGAGTAACTAATTTTATAACTAAAAATTTATTGGCCGTTAAAAATTATAGGGTGTGCATTGTTCATATGAAGAATGTATATATGTTTTTTTTTTTTTACTATCAAATTCTTTTAATTGTTTTTTCATCCTTCCAAGTTAAATGATCGTGCTTCTACAAGTTAAGATGTCTTTAATTTGTATTTTCTTATGCACTCAAATATTTTTAGATATTTTAATGATGAATTAAAAACCGATTGTATAAAATAGAAATTTATTAGTTGTTAAAAATAGAAATTAAAAAAATACATTTCAAATTTAATAAAAAAATAGAACAAATTTCATTTTGATATTAGCATGGAAAATTTCATTCTGCTTCCTATACTTTTGATTTTATTTTTTGTTGGTCCTTAGAATTTTAGCATTTCAAATTTCAATTAAAAACTTTATTTTTTTTACATTTCAGTCCTTGAAAGTTGAGAGAGCAGAGAGAATGTCACTAAACATGTCAAGGAGAGAGAAAATTAATGGTCATTGACATTTTAGTCACTAAAAAGAGTGATCTTAGTGTTAATAGATTGAAATTTTCAAAGGGATTCAATGAAAGTGGCTTATTTTTTTCCTCTCACAATGTTGAAAAGGTAGGTTGAGGCCATTAAAGTTCTTTTTGATTCAATTATTTTTTTTAGAGAGATTAAAGTTTGTTATTTGGATGCAAACATGAGTTTTTAAGGCTTTTAAAGTGTATTTTAATATATTTTCAAGTGATAAAAAAGAGAGTTAAATGGATGTTTTAAGGTTTCAAAATTCAGACGTTAATTTTTCATTAACTAAAAAATATTGCAAATGATAATAAATTTGTAATAGAAAATAACATTTTTAATTAAAAAAAATATTATATCGAAAGATAACAAATTTGCAACAAAAAACGACCTTTCATCTAGTATATAAAAAAAGAAAATATATATATTGGAGTGTATGTGTTAGTTTTCCTTCAAGAAAAATAAGCCAGAATACATGGGCCTGGGTTCCAAGCTCACCTAAGCTCATGGGTAGTTGGCCAGGTGAGTAGCAATGCATGACATCTTTTGTTTTATTAATTCTTTATTTAAATTTAATTTTATACCCCCTCTCTATTATTTTTATAAAAAAAATGTTTAGTTCACTTCTTTTAAACACTAGTTATTGTTTTTTAACTATTTTATAGTTTTATAGTATTTCAAATGGATTATTATAATTTATTTATAATTTTTTTTCTTTTATATTTAATATAAAGCATTTCTAAAAATAAAATTATTATTTGTTCTTGGCCAAAAAAAATAATCTCTAAGATGAAAAATAATATATATATTTTTTATTTGTAAAAAAATTATTTTTGATATCAACGTATTAAAATGATTTAAAAATATAAATAAATTAAAATTTTTATAAAATATTTTTTGAAATACAATTCCAAACTATATCTATGATATGATAAATAATGAGACCTCACTCCTACATCGCAAAACGATGCCGTAGTCCCATGGAAAGCAATTATAGCTTGAAAAATCTCATTATAAATTTAGAATGTCTCAACTCTTTACAGTAAATCCTCTCTTTGCTACGCTCATGCATGCATCATAGTGACTTGGTGATTTGTCGTGCTTTTCTCATCAATTAATTTCAAAGAGAACTTTGGCATCAACTGGAGTCCTTCTCACCAACAACATCAAATTATCGATACCTCATTGGCCCCATGATATTTTTTTCATCAATTTTCCTTTTTTCTGAAGCTTATATATTATTGAGAGATCACCATATTATTAATATTTAAGATTCAATTATTTAATAGATGATACAATGATAAGAGTTTAAAACTAAAAGATTTATTCTCCTTATAATTTCAGATTCGAATCCTGTGGTTACTAATATGATAGTCACTGAAGGAGTACATAATCTTTAATTTCAAGACCCGTGATATTAGTCAAGATACATACAAGTTGGCTCGAACACCTATATTAATAATAATAAAAAAAGATTCAAGCTAATCATCTTTTTTTTTTTAAAAAAAAGAAACTGAAATCTCTACTTGGGTGTATTAGTTAATTTTACCCCCTCATCTTTTTTTTCCTAGGTAATATCATTTAAATCAACATGAAAACTGACAGCAAAATAATTTATGATCGTATGGACCACATAAGAGAATTTTCAAATTATACGTAAACCATTCATGTTCAAAGAATCTAATGAATATACTATATATAACAGTAAGAGAACACAGAAGCAAAAGCGGGGATAGCTCAGTTGGGAGAGCGTCAGACTGAAGATCTGAAGGTCGCGTGTTCGATCCACGCTCACCGCATTTGAATGTTTTTTCTTTTTTTTTTCCCACTCGAAACAAAGTAATATTTGGGCCCTTTCCTGATTTTACTTAGTCGGATCTTTCCCTACAACTTATTAAGCCCAAAGCCCTCAACTATTAGCCTACCCAACATAGCCTTGATAGGCATGAATCAGCCTTCCATTATACTTCAAGCACAAGAACTCAAGAAGATATTTCTTTCTATATATTCGAATTGAGATCTGTACATCTTACCAAAAAAAAAAAAAAAAAAAACATTGACAACCGAATTGATAGTTTCTATCAAATGGCCAAATCGTTTTCAATCTTTCCCAGGAAAGAAGTTGGGATTTTGCTACGAAATGGAACAGAAAATCTCACCCTTGTTAGTTTAATACTTGATACGATGACTCGAATTTTATTTTTCATAAAATATTACATATATGAATTTTTTTAATATATTTTTGTAGTTTAATAAATTTAACAAATCAAAAAGTTTATACACACGTGTAATCAAATAAATTAAAAATTATATACGCTAATAAATAAATAAAAAATCATTAATGATACCTGAAAACAAAACTTAAAAAACCAAGAGACAAATATAGATCAAGATATTTAATTTTAAAAAATAGAATATTTACCTGATCATGTTTATTAATTAATCAAATAATAATAAAAATAGACAAACATATTAAATTGATTGAATAAAATAAAAAGAAAAAAGAAATAACATGTAAGGCTATACATATTAAAAATATTATCTGAAAATAAATATTTGTTATTTTTAAAAATACAGTTTATCTATACAAAAGATAAACAAAACCATAGATGAATCATAAAAACCTCTCCAAAAATTAAATACATAACCAAAAAATCAATATTATTTAAAAGAGGTTCTCTAAATAACATAAAAGAGAGGAGTACTAATGTAAATATAATTATGTTTTTTTTTATATAAAAAAGCATCAATTGAAATAAAAAAAATAGGGGAAAAAGGGCTAGGAGCTACTAGGCTTGGGAAGCTAGGTCAGCCTGGCTCATTTAACCAGGGCCCACATGTGGGCCAACGTTGTTCGCTTTTTTTTTTAATCTGTGTCACGTTGCCTGTTTGCCGAGATTCCGCCACTATGGTGGCTGAAAAATCAGGGTCTATGTTTTTTTGACCTAAAAACCTGTCTTTTAACCCGTTTTAACCTAAAATACCTATAAAAAACCTTAGAAATCACGACAAATCTATCCATGGCCTTAAAAAACTAGAAAACCGCCTAAAAAACCAAACTCAACCTAAAACCAAAAATCAACCTGAGCTCATATCTCTTTTTTCATGAACTTTTAAGGTACAAAAACACCTAATATGAGCTCCCCTAATTAAATGGAATAATTTGACACAAAAATTCTCTATTTTAGTGGTCTAAATCGATGTAAACAATAAATTTCTCTTTCTACCGCCGGAATCCGGCGACCCCTTTCTTTCTCCTCTCAACAAGGGACAAAAAAATAACAAAAATAAACCTCTGTACCAAAATAAAATTGAAACAATTTTGAGGAACCAAAATTGTATAATTTGAGTGATTGTTTAAGTTGGAGGACCAAATTGTATTTTTTTCAAAACTTATGGTACACCACCCATGTTTGCTGCGTTTTTCATTTCGGTCTTCCCTCTTCCTATCTCACCCTTTCATAAGAATTTGAAATCAATTACAACTAAATTAGGACTAGATCGCCCCAAAAAAATTTTGAGGACCAAATTGAAAAAATAAAATAAAATTTTACATAGTGACAAAAGCACAGTGAAACTCCCATGCATTTTAGAGGATAATATAATTAAAGGGAATAATAATGTGTATGGTTCTTCGTACAAGGGGTTGTTTTGAATTGTGTTCTAGATAATGTTTTTTTAAAACGATTTTTCTTTTGTTTAAAATAATTTTTTAATATTTTTTGATTGTTTTGATGTGCTACTGTAAAAAATATTTTTTTTTTAAAAATAATATTTTAATGCATTTTCGAGTGAAAAACACTTTAAAAAACAATCACCATAACACTCTTAAACACCTTTTCTTTATAACTTTTTTTTTTCTTTACCAATATCATCCTAATTATGATTTAAACATTATAGGATTCCCTGAAGCTTCTAATAAGACTTATTTTGCAAGTTTCCAATCTTACACCATCATTCTCGTATCAAATGTGAAAGCTTAATCTTTTTCAAATTTTTAGATTTTCCGTAAATGTTTGTTCAAAACATCGTGAAATGAAAGAGAAATAACGTAGATAGTAGTGTTTTTAAGAACTTACAATACACACATGCATGCATGAAGACTAGTTTTATAGATTGATATTTAACTGGGCTTTAAAAGATGTGTCACTCTACTAAATATTTTTTTTTAAAAAATAACAGTAAATTATGAAAAAGCCAACCTAATTAGAATAAATTTACCTTACTTAATAGGAATATATTTGCATAAAAAAATACAAATGGTATTCAAGTTGCTACATATCTATAATATCTTGATCAAATATTACATTATTATTAATCATCATGTTATAATAATCGAAAAAAATATATACCATTAGATTAAGTTCAATAAAGAAGAGCACATTTGACTATCATACAAAAATATGTACTTGCATTGAACGGTTGCACTACTAGATTTAATAGTTTTATCGATATAAATTTCTGTCGGTATTTACACGTACAATCTGTTGGTACGTATATTACTAATAGGTTTATGAATGAAAATGGTCTGTCAAAAAGACTCTCACTGGTAACTTATGGTTTGTCAATAATAAATATACGATGAATTTATAGACGGACAAAGTGAGTGAAAAAAGAAAATTTACTTGCTTCATTCCGTCGTTATCTCCATTGGTAAATTTAACATATCAGTGATAAGAAAACCATATATATAATGTCATCGGTGTTTTTATTTTCCTATCGATATATCTATTGGTAAATATAACATATCATCGATAGAATGCCATCTGTAATTTCATCGGTGAGTTAACAGTAGTAGTGACATTTGTAGTAATTCTTTTCAAACTCTTCATGGAATATATTAGCAGAGTTGTTTTGTCAGTAATCCTATTAGTAATATTTTAAAAATATATATATTTTTTAAAAATATATTGAAGATAAGTAGAAAATAATTAAAATAATATAAAAGAAAATATTTATTACAAATTTAAACATTTGTATGCTCAAATATAATAAATAGAAAATAGAGGCAGCATTGGAGGAGGAAGAGAAGGATGTTCATCATTGTTGGGACCGTGGAGCCAATTAGAGAGTGCACATGTATCACCTATTTGTGATCTCATCTCCATCACCAATCAACAGAGTTCTTTATAATTAGCAGTGAGTCGTTCATCTTTTTCATTAAGATGGGTTGTCCGAGCTTGTACTCATTGGTCTAACATCACTGCGAACTCTGAAGTTTGAGTTCTTAGAATCGATTACGAGCATCCAACGGTCAAAACACTACATGCCATTTGTAAGTTCTCGGCTGTAGTGTTAAAAAGTTCATACACTCGATTTTTATCGCCTCCACTGGACGATCCTACCTCTAACCGTAAATCCGTATCGAGATCCAAATGGGTCAAAGGATTGTCCCTGTATTTCTCATTCAACTGGCTGTTATATGTATCATTGAAAGAAAAAAATAAATTCATCAAATTTAAGGAAATAATAACTTAAGAAAAAAAAATTTGAAAATCAACATACCACAAAGTAATGAGCTCGGTTATCTACGAACTATTACACCCTTTTTTGACGATCATCACTCCACACATGTGTTTCATCAAAAAGCTCTATTGGTTTGGCTCGCAAGAGAAAAATATTGTTAATTAAATATTTATATATAAAAAACTAATAAGAAAATGGATGTAATAAAAAAATCCTACCATTCGTTTCGTATGTGAAACAAACGGAATAGAGCTGTCGGTGTGTGTGGTAACAGAACTGTGAACACGCTGATTTTGATTTTCCACACTGAACTGTGACATTGCGTGAATTGTGTGGACATCATGTGCTGAATGTCTTCACATATACAGCTTCTGAGACGTACGACAATCTGAAATCATTCCAAACCATCACGTCATTCCAACCCGAAAGCTTTCTTTCTTTCGTATATTTTTTATCTTTCTTTTGCGCCTCGTACCAAAAATCAAGCAACCTATATGGTACAAATTAATTATTTATTAGTAGATAAAAAATAAAATTTTACTACTTGTGTTGTGCCGAGCGTAGCGTTGAGAATGACAAGTCTGCCTCCTGAGTGTGTTGGAAATGAGTTTTGGGTTCAATCATAAAGTTATGATTATGAAGTTCAGGAGTCACCACCTAGTATTATGGTCACTAGGAAACTTAATGATCTGCGAGAGTCCGAGTAAGAGAATGGTTGTGCAAGGAAAAGACGCATCACCCCGTGCATCCTACTTAAGGTAAGCTGCATTGTTGTTTGATTGTTATTCTAAGTCTTTTTCCTGTCCATTGGTCTTGTGTAAGGTTTAAGGTAAATCTCTTTTCGTAAGGAAGTCTTTAACTTATTGGGTTGAATCTTAATCGTTCTAAGGGCTAAATTTTAGTATTGCATTTATTTTGCACTTTGTATCTTTAATACTTAAGGATATACTTTATAATATAATTTTATACCCCAAGTATTAAAGTTTACAGCTAACTCCTAACACTACTAATATTAATTAAACAAAATAGTTGTTGAAGGATTTTCGATATTTTGGCTAAAGCCTAATGGATGATCATAAACTGCTTACGATATCTATTTTTGCATTTTTAAAACATGGAAAAAATATGATTTTATCTTTTAGAAAATATGCATGAAAAACCTTTAGGATTTGGCCGTATGCACACAAATAAATTTTTTTGTTTTTTTGAAATGAAAATTTATTTTTAAAATTTTTTGATTTATTTTTTGAAGTTTTAGAAGAAACCATATATTTTTAATACCGGGTCTGTATCTTACAGTGTAAGTCTATAGCCTAATATTATGTAAAATTATTGAGAAAACATGCGAGGGGCCCACAAATATTTTTAAAATTCCCATTTTAAAATTTAAAATTTGTATTTTCTTAAAAATATTTTTTAATATTTTAGTATTATTAAATATATTGGGTTGGACTTGGCCCCGCTATCCAGGCTGGGCTGAAATGGGTGTAGCTCGGCTTGGTTAGGTTGGCTCACGGCCTAACAACTTTTTTTCTTTTTTTTTGTTCATTTTTTAAATGATGGGTCAGACCAGGTCCAACCATCTGGGCTGGGCTGAAACGGGTCTAACCAGGTTCACGTGGTCATTGGTTCGGCCTAGTGACCATGTGATTATTTTTTAGCCTTTTGCATGTAGAGCCAATGTTCTGTATGCAAATGGCTGCCAAACTTATAGCTGGTGGTGTTAGGAAGCCCGATGTGTAATTGGTGGCAGTAATAGCGGCGAAGGCGCGATGGAAGAAGAGGAAGAAGAGAGCTAGTGGAGAAGAAAAAAAAATAGGAAAAAGCTAATTTTTTTTCCAACTTTGGTCTCAGATTTCTCCTCCTTTAAAGCTTGGAATGATCCTCTATTTATAAATAGTGGAAGATGAACATTTTGTCTTTATTAGATTTATGCAAATTAACCTTTAATTGACCATTAAACTTTCAATTCTCTTCAATTTCACCCTTGATTTCATTTAGTTTTGTCCCTAGAGTTCGATGCATTTTTCAAAAAGGTCGTTGCCAATGAATTTCTTCAATTTAACCCCAAATTGATTCTAAACTTCTAATTTTCTTACAATTTTACCCCTGATTTGAATCAATTAACTTTATAAAAATTAATTTTGGTCCTCTAAAATTCCAATCTTCTCAATTAAGCCCGGATTGGGCTCCCAAACTTAATTTTCCACTAATTAAACCTCATGATTAAATCAAATTAGCCTATTAAAAATCTAATTATGTCTTTGGACTTAATTTTTATGTAGATTTGCAAGTAATGATTTAATTTGACCTTGAATCTATAACGTCTCTCTAAATTTTGGTACAATAGGGTACAATTATGCTCTCAATTCATTCAAAATTACAACTTGGTCTTTCTCTATATTTGAAATTCTCTCCAACTTGTTTTTGCCAAAATATCAGTCTTTTTGCTATTATTATTTATTTTTGATTTTTTTATTTTAAAAGAAAAAAGGGTAAATTTTGGGGAATAACAAAAAAATGGGTTATGACAAATTCAATCTTATCTAATTGCAGCATGATTCTCCCAAACCCATTTTTAGTAATTTCGATAAACTAACCAAATTAACATAAAAAATATTTAAGTTAATACTAACCTTGAACCTTGAAAATTATGCATCGACCTATGGGTTTCATTCAAAATGTTTGGAAACCAGCTCCATTGAAATAATAAGATTCCCATTGACAATTGATCAAAAGTTGATGTTATTGTTCTCGCAGCCTCAATGTTTGTAAACCTGAAATTGCAGTCATTACATAAAATTATTTTTTTAAAAATTATTAAACATGTCGTTGTGAAAGTAAACTTACATTGAAAGGTCTTCCTTTCACTTGGCCTCGTACTTGCGGGTAAATGGATCTTGCTGTGAAGGGACCCCCTCTCGATGTTGCAGCATTGCATAAATTTTGTTCAAAAAGCCCTTAAAATAATACCAATGACATTTCATTTCGTGAGTGATGCAGTCGAAACAAAAATGGACAGTCAAAAGAACTTTAATTATAGGCGCATTGAGAAGTGAAGAATTCCCATAATCATTGGAATATATTGATGGACACATTTCATCGACATACTTGTATGTAATGAACACCATGAACAGTATCAGGAAGAAGGGGAAAGGTTTCTATAGTCACTGGAATATACCGATAGACACATTCTGTTGGTACCAGTATGTAATGTATAGTTGGTCAGTATTTTTATTTGTGTAAAACAATTAAAAATCCAAACAAAATACATATATTGCAAAAATATACAAAAAAATTAACATTTTAAAATTGAGTTCAAATGAAAAAAAAAGGTAGATTTGCTTATTTAAAGTGGAGAATCTTCAATAAAATTTGAATCAAAACACGGATGTTGACAAACTGAGTGTTGTGATTGCCGAAATTATTGTGAAAGGTTGAATTGTGTTGAGATTGAGGGGGAGGGGGCGGCTGTTTGTTGCAGAAAAAATGCATAAGAAAGAAGGAGAAATGAGGGAGGGGGAGAGGAAGGTCGATCGTCAGATCATAAATTAAATATTACCGATGGCATTACCGATGAAATTATTCTGTAAGTAACTTCGTTGGTCATTTTGTCGGTAAAAATGCCATGTCATTCTGTCCGTAACTCCTTCAGTATATACCGATTAAATTTTTAGTGTTAATTTCATCGGTAATGTCGTTTGTAAAAGTTACATGTCATCATGCTGTTTAACTCTTTTTTTTTTCATATTTTATTTTCTCACTGCAATTCCCTCGGTATACACCAAGAGAATTTTTCTATCGATATTTAACGATAGATACAGGAATGGAAAATTATATCGATAAAGGTCATCGCAATCTACCGACAAAAAAATTCTGTCAATGTTTTCATTTGTATCTGTTAATTTTCTAGAAGTGTTGTAACTAATAAAGATGTAGCAGTACTAGCAAGAAAGAACTAGTTTTGTTTTATTATCTTGGTTGAAAACTCATAGACCAAAACACCAACTCTAATTGGGTGATTGTGGCACTTCCTTTGTGATAATGGGGATATGTCTTTGTCTATTTCATGAGTGGGAATTTTGATTACATTTGAGTGAAAACTGACAAGGCAACAAAGGGAGATCGTGAAGGGAAAATGGAAGCTAGCTAGAACTAGAAGGAGCATGCATGTTGTCCTCGAGGAAAGTTGCTGACTTCCCATTAGAAATAGCAAAAGCAAAACCATGCAAACACCTATGCTACTTTTTATGATGAAAATTTAGAAAAAGCAAAAAGAAGTATCTTCTTCTTCTTTTAAAGATGATAGCATCAATCATTCAAAAACTTGAAAGTATCCCTACCCAATACTCACAAAGATTCTAAAAGGAAGAGAAAAAGAGAGAAAAGGTGAGCAAGTGGCTAGGAATATTTTCTCCTTTCACATACAAGAGAAGAACCTATCCCCCAAACTTGGGCAAAACGTACGTATAATCAATAATCAAATGAAAGAAAACAAGTTTATAGCTACAAAATATGATAAAGAATGAGAGAAAGAGACATTAAAATTTGATTATCATGGTGAGAAGGGATTGGATCAGAAACCCCCTTTCCTTTCTTGTGTTTTCATCAAGAAAGGAGGTGTATGATCATGGACTTGCAAGAACACATTTCACTTTGGAATCTACATATATACTCATGTGAGAATGAGAGACTGAATTTAATCAATTGTTAAGTAAAGAAGAATGGTCGTGGTCTTGCGGTCCCAGATTTTAGAAAGAAAGAGGATTGCTATCGTGGACATTTGGATCCCATTTTGCATGAAGGATTGATGCACTGAGTTAGTGACATGATCTTCTATTGCATCGAGAGCTCATAGTCAGTACTGTGTCACTCTCATGTATACGCACGCCTTTGCTTGTCTTGCCCCTTTCATGCACTTGTACTATTAAAGATCTCCCATCAACTCAGGAGTTTTGTCGGTCTTGGAACCTCCAGGCTTGCTAATGCCTGTGCCATAGGGCGCCCAATCTGAAAAAGAAGATGAAGAAAAAGTTAGCCTACTTGTATTAAACGAATAGCATATTGCATGTTGATTCTCCGGGCAACACTTTCTCGAGTTTTGTTTCTTTGTTTTTTCAAGCTCTTTACAACATCCCACAAGACAACAAATAACTTGCCATTCTAATTCAACGCATAGAAGAATAGACCGCACTATAACACTCCATTGAAGGAAAAAACAAAGCTCTTTAATTATCACGTGCTTACATATTTTTTCAACAGTAAAATTGATAACTTCACCCCCATGAATATTGTAGTTGAAGAAGATCTGCACTCCTCTCTTCACCATTGATCGATCCTTGAATGAATATTCAAACCCAACTGGATATACGTACAGAAACAGAAACAAAAACAAAAACAAAGAATTTTTCAATGAGAGATCAAAACCTCACTAACTAAGGACATCACACAAAAACCAATAAATTAAGATTAAAGAAAATCTAAATCTACAATCATTTCGACTTAAAAAACAATAAATGACTATTGAAAGAGAGAGCGCAGGAAGGAGAGAAAGAGAAGGTTATGAATGAAATCATATATATTTTTTATTGAATTAATATGTAGTTATTCGTATATTGTTATGATTTTAGTGCTTTAATTAATTCTCTGGTTCAGACATTAAACTTAACCATTTCTTCATACGGGATACGAATGAAATCATATATTTTTATTGAATTAATATATAGTTATTAATTCTAAGGATATTAATTCTCTAGTTCAAACCATGTTTTTTCTTTAACCATTTCATCCTAAAAATTTAAAATGTTAGGTAAAGCAAATATATAATTTTATATTACTCTTCGGGCCGGAGGGAGGGGTCAAAGAAGAAGCATTTAAAATGAAGAAGAATAAGAAATGAGGGGATAAGAGGGATTGTTGGGTTCTAATTCATTTTAACATCATTGATGGGATTTCTATCCGCAATTCTATTAGTAATTTGACACATTTGAATATTAATGGAATTGTTTATGAATTTAGAATTAGCTTAAGAGTATGGTTGTGGTTGCTTTTCAAATAACTTTTCGTGCCGAAATGCATGCCAATGATTTTTTTTTAAAAAAATTATTTTTGACATCAGCACATCAAAACGATCCAAAAGATACAAAACATATTAAATTTCAACAAAACTTTTTTTTGAATTTTTTGGGAACGCGGTTTGCACCGCGTTCCCATTGGTTTCTAAATATCATAATTAATGACTAACCATCTAAATGTACAAAATAATAAGAATATTTTTTCTTATTGAATTTTTCAACAGTAGCTCTCATCTCTCCATCTCAAGTTTGAACTCTTAAGTTTGAACTCTTGTTGAATAACCTGGTTTGACATTGTTCGAGTGTGGTTTAAAACATAAATTGAGTGTGGTTTGTTAGTGTTTTTGGCTTATTTGGGGGTGATTTTATAGGGTTTAATGACAACATTAAACATGATAAGAAATTTTCATCTTGGATAATTATGTTTTAACTTATTTCATGATTTAGTTTATAAGTAGTCTGAATCTTTGTAATTGTTGGGATTATGACTTGCTGTTATTTTGAGCTTTATATTAACTTGTATATAGACAACTTAGGTGATTTACTTTTGCTATGATAATCTACCATATGTATAATGCCCTTGTCCACTTGATATATGCTTTGAACATTTGATTTTTATGATAACCTAACAGGAGGACATCGATGATAGAGTTTCCATTACATTTAAGAACATGATAGCACAATAAATATACAAATCACAGCAAACCCTCTAGAATACGAATAAAAATACTTAGAAAAGGATTATTAAGAACATGTGTTTACGTGTTTTCTTAAGACTTTTAGTGACAAATGACTTAATTATAGGAAGTCATCTTTTCTTCTTGCATTTGAGGCCAAAAACTAATTTGTGTATGATTGTATATTTCAATTTTTGAATTGTTCTTATCGTTTTCTTTTAGGTACCATGTATATATTAAAAAAAAAATCCAAATCCAAATCCAAATCCAACAAAAATGCTACTGCTTCATCAAGCAGTAGTTTCTGTTAGAGAATAATATAAATCATATCTTGAGACCTCACCTAAAAGCTTAAATTTTTTGGTTGAATTGGTTCTTTGACATGGTATCAGAGTTTTGATGACCAAGCGGTCACGAGTTCGGATCTCACAATCCCTATTTATTTGATAAAAATTAAACACAAGATAGTGTGAGTATGTGCAAGTTTCAAGCCCAAAAGACTTTCACTTGATGAGGTGTATTATAGAATAATATAAATCATATCTTGAGACCTCACCTAAGAGTTTAAACTATTAGGTTGAATTGATTCTTTTACAGTTTTAGTGATTGTGTCGTGAATCTAGGTAATGACTATGAGGAGGCATATAATGTAGAAATTATTAACCAAGACTCAATCACTGGGGATAACATAGCAAGCAATCCTTCAGACATCTCTTATTTGATAGAGTCAATTTCAGGCAATGGATAGTAGAATGGAAGGGTAACTTCTCTATAAAATTAATGTTTTGTCTCATGATGTTATTTATTTGAATTGAGTTATTTTAAGTTTTACAATTACATGAAAATAACTTTCTTAAATTGATTTTCAGGTTTATCAATATTAAAGCTACTTGTTCCACCACCTTTAAAGGGAAATGGTCATTCAAAGAGCTAATTATTTCAATGGAATATCAACTTCATGACCATCCTAAATGGATGTATACGATAGATGTTTAGGGGAAAAGTTTAAGGTTAGATAAATAATCTCTAATTTGCGTTACTAGTTTTCTAAAATTTAAAAACTAATTAATGTATAAAATTAATTAAGGAAAAATTTTTGGTTGGACGAGACCTACAAGGTGCTTGTCAGGAGAGAGTGGGAAAACCACAATGCAACTAGTTAATTTTAAATCAATTATTATTATATTATTGTAAACTTTTACTCTTTTATTTCCTTACCTAATTTATGTTTAATAAATACCTATACCAGGTTGTGTGATTTTTTATACGATACCCTTAAATAAGCAATTCATAAGGTCGGGTCAGATAGTATAAAGAACTAATTAAGCTTTACATAAACAATTTGTGGTTATATAAAGTCTTACATATCACTCACGATTCAATATACAAAATAAAAATAAAGAAGGTCATAGTTCGATGAGCAAACACATTAGAGAAAGAATTATGTTTATCAACCATGTAAAGAGTCTAATAAGAGCTTATTGTTATATATTTTGTTATTTTTCTTGAACTCTTAATTACATGTTTATTTGTGAAACTTTTAATAAACTATTTAATTTGTAGTAAAAACAACATGGGCAAGAACTGATTCCAATGAAATTATATAAGAAAACTCATATAAAATAAGAGGATATAGGAAAAAATAATATTTTTTTTGTCAATGCAAGAGCGAAAGCATTCTTTGTAAGTGTTTTAATGGTTATCATTGTTTTAAAATTGTTTATTTGCATTAATAATATGAAATGTAATTGAATTTAAGATTTTTTTTTTGAGAGGGATATAACACCAACATGGTTATGAAATTTAGAGAATACAATTTCTTCTCATGATCCTCAACTGTGGTTGAATGTTTTTGCAAGTGATGGACCTGATAGAAATTGAATTTATGATTTGTCAATAGCATTGGTCTGAGAACTGAGAACTGAAAGCTGACCATACTATTTCAATTGTAGGCACATCACATTCCAACCCAAGCTATATTTCACATGATTTTTATAAGATTATCTAAGAAAGGGTTCAAGAACAAATGGTTGTTAGTCATTGTAATAGTATAATGATCATTTTACAAAAGCTAGTTAGAGAAAGAAAAATATTATTTATTGTAAGAGGATTTATTGATCATTGTAATAGTATAATGATCATTTTACACTTTTAAAAAAATTAATAAACAAATTATTGAGAGTAATACGGTATTTCCGCAAGGTCGATTAGTCATTATCAGATTGATTATGAATAAGTAGGTCTTTTTGCATTTTAAAAGTACAATGAAATGATAATTAAATCATCCTTAAAAGCACTTTTTTGTTCAACTGGTATCCATGAGTTTTTTTTGTACTTTCATTCTAGTTTTTAGTTATAATTAAGTTGAATAAGGAGAAATTTGGTATTTTAATAAATATAAAATATAATTAAAAAATAAAAAATAGTTGCACAAGCTAATGGGCTCGTTGCTCTGCTGTATTCAAGCGATGTTTCCAACGGATTGACAGCAAAAATGGCATTCATTGGTGATTTTGGAATCTTCTCAGCGGACACTCCCTCCTTAGCATAAAATTTCAATGCTAAATACGTACTCTCTAATCTTCTCTTTAGTTTTTCTCTTCATGTATAATTTTTTTTTTACTGTATTAACAGGAATTAATTTATATATCTTTTTTAATGTTAGTCAATTATTTTAGTTATTAGGTTAATTTTATGTTTAAGAATTAAAACTTTGTGTACAAACTTTGTTTTAATTTTTCTTCAAATTATTATACCTTACTATTATTTATTTTATTTGAATTGATTTATATTTAATATTTTTTTATTAATCTAGTTAACAACTTACCTTGAATTCAGAAAGTTAATGTCATTAATCTGAATAATTAAATCATTAAGTTTATTTCTGAATTTATATTAAGTATAATTCAGGATAATTTATTAAATTATTTACAAGTTTTTGATATTTATAGTTGAGTTAATCTTGTTAGGTTAGTTAATTTAATATATATTTAAATTTTCTATTTTTAGCAATGTAATTAATTTGTATTTTAAAAATATTTATCTTATTAAGCCTTTTCCTTTAATTTTTTTTTTGTATTCTGCATATAATTGCGCTTAATTGAAAATTACTTTTATTCTATTAGTTAAACTGCAGGTAGGGACAGGACGAATCCATGGCTAAAACCATGAAATCCATTGAACTGTAGCGAATATCTTGGAAATGTAATATTATATCTCGATTTCTTTTAGTAATTTTGTAAGTAATTATCTGCGTAGGAAATTTGTAAGTAATTTTTTTTCAACAAATTTCCGTAGAGAAATAATTAAAGACGACGCTGTCACCGACACATTATTTTCTATCTATGATTCGTCTTTAAATGCAATAATTACTGCTGGGTGTTATTAAATCAACGAGACATTTGAAAGAAAATTCGTTAGTGATTATTGACGGCAATTCTCACGTTCAATCAATCAGATTCATCATCGAGTGAGTTCAAGTTGATATTTTTAAAAATATTTTTTATTTTTTAAAAATTATTTTTAATATTATCCCACCAAAATTATCTAAACACATTAAAAAATTATAAATTTAAAGACAAAAAATAAAAATTTTTAATTTTTTTTAAAAATATTTTTAAATCATAAAAATAAATATAGTCTAAACTACATGTTCCCTAACTTCTCTTTTTTTTTTCTTGGTTTTTTTGAAGAAGCTTAGACAAACATTTTCATTCTAAGATCATTGGAGGAGAAATTACGATGCATTGAATCCAAAAAAAAATATTCTAAAACTCGGGAAGGCTAAAATATTAATAGAATATTTAAGAGTATAGTAGTAGTAGTTGATTTTTAAAATGTTTTTTAATTTAGAAATATATTAAAATAATATTTTTTTTATTTTTTTAAAATTATTTTTGATGTTAATATATCAAAATAATCCAAAAATATTAAAAAAAATAATTTGAAGTAAAGAAAAAATTAAAAAAAAATTAATTTTTTTAAAAACATTTTTAAAACCAAACATTCCCTGACAAAATCTTTTCCCATATATCCCATATATTTGGTTACCAAAATTGAACAACAAGACTACAGAAGCTCCAAATTAGTACAGTGGCACAAGGACTCCTTGCTTTAGTTCAATGGGTCCCAGAGGCTCAAGCATTTCCTTTGGAATCAAAAGGGAACTAAAAAAGCATGCAAAAACACCAAATTAACTCAAGATATGATCAGAGGTGGTTGGGCTGTCAAGAAGATTTTTTTCCTTAAACCAAAGTAATTCCAAGAACACAGAACAGAGAAAGGAGAAAGAAACGACAATTGCTGGGGGTAATAAAAGCCCAAGGGGGTCCGACATAGATAGCCATATGGATCTCAGGGGCCACGCAGCTCCCTGTAACCTCCCGTGCCTGGCTTTAAATGGAATTAGCAGAAGAAAAAGACGACCCCCCATTGATGTTGATCCTTCAGCCTCTCATGATTGATGGGAGTGTGGTGTCCTTAAGACTGGATTTAATATTTATGTGTCTCTGTTCATCAACAACACTATGCGGTCGGAATAAACCCTGCCACCCACTTTCTTTAAAATCCTAACCACCCTCTTCCATGTAATTATATACATGCTGTCAAAAGTTCATTCGGGAACGTATCACCGGCATGTTATTCAGCATGCAAATCCAAGACTGTAAAAAAGAACAGAAAGCAGTGAAGAACTGGTAAAGAACGTTGTGCTTTTTTAATTCGTGGCCCATTGATAAGTAGAACTCATAATTCTTGGAATAAGATGTTAGCTGTTCAATATATGATGAACAATCACAGAATAAGATTTATAAAACTTTACGATTGTATTTTATTAGTATTCTATGATATAGTGGAAGAGACATAGAAATTATGTTTGATTGGATAAATAGAAAAACATAAAATGAATACGTCTTTGAAATTAATTTTTATATTTTCAAAACAGGAATCCAAAGCTGTCTATAACACAAAAACACTCTATTTTCATTCTAAAATATTAGAGAATAATATAAATCATATCTTGAGATCTCACCTAACAGCTTAATTTTTTAGGTTAAGTTGGTTCTTTGACATGGTATCACTTATCAGAGCCTTGATGACCAAGCGGTTACGAGTTCTAATCTCACGAGCCTCATTTTTATTTGATAAAAATTAACACTACCAGAAATTCGCTAAATAGCAACAGATTTACCGACAGAATATTTATGTAGGTAAATTGAGGTTGAAATTACCAACGGAAAATATTCTGTCCGTAATTCAGTCGGTAACTACTGACGGACAATTTCTGTCGGTAGTTACCGACTGAATTACGAACAGAAATGTTTTCGTCGTAAAAAAAACGGGTCGCTGACGTGGAGGCGGGTTATTTTTTCAGACGGAATCACTGACGGATTCAAAAAGATAGCACGTACAGTGATCGCCGTTTATATTGCCGACGAAGTCACCGACAGATTTGAAATGGCAGATCCGTACGATGACATATCGATTTTTCCGTCAGAATCATCGACGGTTTCACTGACGGATATTCCGTCGGGGAAACCGTCAGTAAAAGTTAATATATGTCCACTCCATCGACCCTCTCCTCCTTTATTTCTCCTTCTTCTTCCTAATCCCAACTCTCCCCATCTGCAAACAACCAGCCCCCCTCCCCCCAAACAAAAATCTCCCTCATATCAGCACAACAAGTTATATTTCTTGAAGTTTTGTGGTCAAAACATCTGTGTTCTGATTTATCAAAGGATTTTATCAATTTTTGTAAGTAATTCTTTCTTTTTAAATTTTAACATTTAACTAAATGTCAATTTTATCGTTTTCTTAGTATATGTATTTTGTTAGTAAATGTACATGTTTTATTGTTTTTTCTCAAACAAACTTGTAGTATATGAATGTATAATTCTATACCCGTTATGGTTTGTTTTAGATTTTGTAAGATTGTATTTGTTTGTAAACTGTTAAAACTTTATGGAACTACCGAAGTACATGTGTTGTTTTGAAATAATTAATAGCTTACTTAATGGGTCCGTTTAAAGTTTTGTCAATGGTATTGCGGAGTGGTAATTTTTGTAAATTTATATATTTTAATTTGTATGGACGTTGATAAATGATAATGAATATTTAATATTCATGAGAAGTTGTGATTGGTTTGTTGGATAATCTCGAGGTAAAGTAATATTTTTGCAAGTTTATTTACCTAACTTAGTTAATTAATACATTATGTCATCATAATTTTATAGAGGTTCGATATAAATCATGGATGTATCGAGATTCACTCTAAGGATTGCGGAGGATGGATTATTGTATCGGGGTTCAGGGTTTTATTAATTTCACAACATCTATTCCTAGAAATTTTACTGGAGGCGGTATTAGGTGTCCATGCAGGAAGTGTCAAAATAAAAAGTATCTGCATCCAGATATTGTAATGATGCATCTTCTACACAAAGGGTTTATGGAGAATTACTAGTGTTGGTATGCACATGGAGAAGTATTTGTTAGCGAGAGTGAGAGGAGAATGGAAGAAACGGTGGTTGGGTCTACTTCTAGTGCTAGCAACGTGCATGAAGAGGCAAATGACAACGCTAATCCTTACAGAAATATGGTTATAGATGCAATGAGAATGAATCAAGGTAATGTCAGTCAATGTCCAATCGTAGAAGAAGAACCTAATGTAGATGCAGTTAGGTTTTTTGATTTGTTGAAAGATTCTGATGAACTATTATGGGATGGCTGCACGAACCACAGTAAATTATCGGCTGTAGCACAGGTGTTCACCATCAAGTCAGATCACAGGTTAAGTGAGGCCGGGTATGACAAGATTATTGAATGGGTAAGAAGCATTTTACCTGAAGGGAACAGACTGAAAGAGAACTTCTATGCTGCGAAGTCCATGATGAAACCCCTCGGTTCAGGATACCAAAAAATTGACATGTGCCCTAACTTCTGCATGTTATACTACCTTAAAAATGCTGAGATGACCGAGTGCATGACATGCAGGTATTCTCGTTACAAACCTAGAACTGGCAGGGGAAAGACTCTAGTGGCATATAAAAAACTTAGATACTTCCCGATCACACCTAGACTGCAGAGGTTATTCATGTCACCAAGGACTACTGAGCACATGACATGGCACCAAGCACACCATGCGGTTGATGGAGTGATGGTTCATCCTTCTGACGGCGAAGCCTGGAAACGCTTTAACAGTGTTCATCCTCACTTTTCAGCTGAATCAAGGAATGTGTGTCTTGGGTTGTGTATAGACGGATTCAACCCATTTGGGTCATTTGCTGCTCCTTATTCTTGTTGGCCGGTCATACTCACAGTTTATAACTTGCCACCGAGAATGTGTATGAGGCCGGAGTTCATGTTTTTATCTACTGTCATACCCAGTCCAAGAAGCCCGGGGCGGAATATAGATGTTTGTTTTCGACCACTGATTGATAAGTTGGCACAGTTGTGGTCTTCTGGAGCTCTGACTTATGATATATCGAGGAAACAAAATTTCCTTATGAGGGCAGCTTTGATGTGGACTATCAATGATTTTCCAGCTTATGGAATGCTTTCTGGTTGGAGCACGCATGAGAAACTCGCATGTCCATACTGCATGGAAAACAACAAGGCATTCACTCTAGCAAATGGAGGTAAAGCTTTTTTTTTTACTGTCACCGTCGCTTCTTGCCACTTAATCACAGGTACTGAAAGAACAGAAAAGATTTCTTTGTTGGCAGAGTTGAAAAAGATGTTACATCCCTGTGTCTTTCTGGTGAAGAATTGCATGATGTTGTCTCAGAATACGGTGACATTGTGTTTGGCCTTCAATCAGGTAAGCAAAAGTTTCCTGGTTTTGGTTTGACCCATAATTGGGTAAAGCGAAGTATCTTTTAGGAGCTTCTTTATTGGAAGACCAATTTGCTCCGCCATAACCTTGACGTTATGCACATCGAAAAGAACATGTTTGAGAACATTTTCAACACTGTTATGAATGTGAGGGGGAAGACAAAGGACAACATCAAGGCTAGATTGGATATAGCTTTATACTGTAACCGTAAAAATATGGAGTTGGTTTATGATGAGTCACGGGTCGCAAAACCAAGAGCAAGCTTCGTGTTAGAGAAAAACGCACAACTGCTAGTCTACAAATGGCTTAAGAGTCTGCGTTTTCCGGATGGACATGCATCGAACATATCAAGGCTGGTTAATATAGAGGACTGCAGATTGTATGGAATGAAGAGTCATGATTGCCACGTGTTTATGCAAACACTCATCCCATTAGCTTTTCGTGATTTGTTGCCAAAGGGA
>Ga0325403_1000396_pt1 | contig 29516 bp, 19 predicted proteins | sample PopdelMetagenome_19_FD_205665 | JGI IMG/M metagenome (GOLD analysis project Ga0325403, IMG submission 205665) | Populus deltoides microbial communities from Bellville, Georgia, United States - Xylem-PdKOR-R4 | ecosystem: Host-associated > Plants > Phyllosphere > Stem > Wood/Secondary xylem... | reverse complement strand
CGTGGTCGACCGCCAGATCCTCATGACGTCGGTGCTCGTCCCGCTGGTCGCGATCCTCGTCAGCCGACCCGACGACGACCAGGACGCCGACAGCCCCCGGACGCGGCCGGGCACCCAGGACGAGGCCCCGGGAGGCGCCCCGGAACCGGTGGCCCCCCACCTGGTCGGCGCCCGGTGAGCGCCCTGCGCCGCAGGCGCCGCAGCAGCCCGGAGAGGTCGCTGGGCGACGCCGCCGCCTCCGGCACCCGGGTGACGCTCGCCTCGCAGGCCGTGCGCGTGGTCGTGCAGGTCGGGTCCGTCGCCGTGCTGGCGCGTCTCCTCACACCCGAGGAGTTCGGCCTGGTCGCGATGGTGACCGCCGTCCTCGGCATCGCCGAGATCCTCCGCGACTCCGGCCTCATGACCGCTGCCGTCCAGGCCAGGACCCTCAGCCGCGACGAGCAGACCAACCTCTTCTGGGTCAACACCGGCCTGGGGGCGCTGTGCGCCGCGGCGGGCGTCGCCGCGACCCCGCTCGTGGTCGCGGCCTACGGCGAGGAGCGGCTCGCCCCGCTGGTCGTGGCGCTGTCGCTGGTCTTCCTCATCAGCGGCGTCTCCACCCAGTTCCGGGCCGACCTCTCGCGCTCCCTGCGCTTCGGGGCCCTGTCGGTCACCGACGTCACCGCCCAGCTGGCGGGCGTGGCGGCGGCGGTCGGCGTGGCCCTCGCCGGGGGCGGGGTGTGGGCGCTGGTCGCCCAGCAGCTGGTGCAGGCCCTCACGGCGTGCGTCGCCAACGCCGTCTCCTCCGACTTCCGCCCGGGTCTGCCCCGCCGCGGCGCTCCGCTGGGCCGCTTCTTCCGGGTCGGCGGCAGCCTCCTGGGGGCGCGCTCGATCTCCTACGTCACCCAGAACATCGACAACGTCGCCCTCGGCGTCGTCGCCGGTCCGGTCCAGCTGGGCCTGTACTCCCGCGGCTACCAGCTGCTCATGGTGCCGCTGGCGCAGATCAACACGCCGCTGTCGCGCATCGCCCTGCCGGTCCTGGGACGCGCCCACCGCGACGGCGACGGCTACGAGCGCTACGTCGCGCGCGCGCAGCTGGCGGGCTGCTACGTCACGGCCACCGTCTTCGCCGTCGCCGCGGGGCTCGCCGCCCCGCTGGTGGCGGTCCTGTTCGGCCCGGCGTGGAGCGCTGCGGCCCCCGTCTTCGCGGCCCTCGCGGTCGGTGGTGTCTTCCGCGCCGTCCAGCAGCTCGCCTACTGGCTGTACGTGTCCTCCGGCAGCACGGGAGCGCAGCTGCGGATGTCCCTGGCCACCCAGCCGGTGATCATCGTGCTCATCCTGGTGGGCCTGCACTGGGGCGCGCTGGGGGTGGCCGTGGGCCACTCCGCGGGCTACCTGGTCTTCTGGGTGGTCTCGCTGCGCCTGGGGGCCCGGGCCGCGGGGGTCCCCGCCGCACCGCTGTTCCGCACCGCGGGGCGCGCCCTGGGGCTGGTGGCCCTCCCGGTGGGCGCCGCGGCGTGGCTCGGCGGTCTGGTGCCCGGCTCACCGCTGCTGCAGATCGCCTCGGGGCTGCTGGCCGCCGCCGCTGCCGCGGGGGTGGTGGCGCTGTGCGCGCCCGCCGTGCGCCGCGACCTCGACCAGGTGCGCCGCACCGCGCTGCGCGTCGCGCGCGGCGGCGGGCCGCGCCGACCCGCGACCGCGGCCGCCGACCGGGTCGTCGACCCGCAGACGTCGCCGACGCTGCCGCCGACCACCCCTCCCACCCCGCCCACCGCCTGAGCCGCCCGGGCCACCCGGGCCGCCGGGCCGCGGTGTGCCGTCAGCCCGCGGTGGACCTGCGGTACTCCACGTAGGCCGACCCGAACGCCCCGGTGAGGACGCCCAGGCCGCGGGCCGCGGTGCGCGCCCCCTTGGCCTGGTGCGTCCGAGAGCGCAGCACCGCACCGGCTGCGGCGCGGGCACCCCCGCCGAGCAGGCGCACGAGCGCCACGGGCAGCAGCCTGACGCGGACGACCAGCCGCCGGGCGGGGCTGCCGGCCAGCGCCAGCGAGGTGCGGCTCCAGGAGTTCCCGCTGCGCAGGGCGCGGCGGAGCACCCAGCTGCGCGTGACCCGGGCCGCGGGCACCTCGTCGACCACCAGTGCCTCGTCGCACCACACCATGGCGGCGCCGCTGGCGGTGAGCTGGCGCGTGAACAGGGTGTCGGACCCCCCGCTGAGCCCGAACCGCTCGTCGAAGCGCAGCCCGAGGCGGTCGACGACCGCGACGTCGAGCAGGAGGTTGTTGGTGGCCGCGACGTCGACGCGGGTGCCGGTCGCGGGGCGGCGGCGGGCGAAGAAGTCACCGGCGGCCACCCACGCGTCGGGCTCGACGGCGAAGCGCGAGACCACGGGGCCGACGACCGCGGCCGCCCCCGTGGTGGCCTGCTGGAGCAGCAGGTGGTCGAGCCACCCCGCGACGGGGCGCTCGTCGTCGTCGATGAAGACGAGCAGGTCGGCGCCGGCCTCGTCGAGGGCGCGGTTGCGGGCGGCGGCGATGCCCGGGGTCGGCTCGTGGGCGTAGCGCACCTCGACCGGGGCGTCCGCGGCGACGCCCTCCACCAGCGCCCGGGCCCCGGCGCCGGGGTCGTTGTCGACGACCAGCACACCCGTGCGGCGCCCAGCGGACGCGGCCTGCGCGACCAGCTCCGGCAGGAGCGCGGCGAGGTCGTCGGGGCGGCGGTAGGTCAGCACGGCGACCACCGCCGAGGGGGGTGCGTCGGTGGGGGTCATCACCGGGTCTCCTCTGCTGCGGGGGCGGACGGTCGGGCGCCGGTGCGGCGCTGCAGCACCTCGACGACCCGCGCGCGGTAGCGGGCGGGGGCGTGCCGGGCGGCGGCCGCTGCGGCGTCGTCGACGGCGAGCGCGGACAGCCCGTCGAGGTCGGCGCGCACCGCGCGCACCGCGGCCGCGAGCGCGGCCGGGTCGCCCGGGGGCACCAGCCGGGCGCTGGCGGCGCCCTCGACCGCCTCGGGCAGCCCCCCGACGCGGCTCGCGACCACGGGGCGCGCGGCGAGGAGCCCCTCCACGGCGGTGTTCCCGAACGGCTCGGGCAGCACGGAGGGCACCAGGAGCGCGTCGCAGGCGGCCAGGTGGTCCCAGACGCCGTCGCTGAAGGCGTGGCGCTCGACGCGCCCGCGCAGCTGCGGCAGCGCCAGCCGGCGGTCGAGCTCGGCCGCCACGTCGACGTGCTCGGCGTAGACGCTCCCGAGCAGGGTCAGGACGACGTCCTCACCGTCGGCGACCAGCCGCTCCAGGGCGTCGAGGGCCACCAGCACGCCCTTGCGCTCGGAGAGCCGGCCCACGTAGAGCAGGCGCAGCGGCTCCCCCGCGGCGCGGGTGCGCGGCCGGGGTGCGCCAGGGGGCCCGACGACGCCGTTGAGCACCACGCCGGAGCGCTCGCGCAGGCGCGGCCAGGAGCTGGTCAGGACGCCGAGGGCGTAGCCGCTGTTGACGAGCAGCTCGTCGGCGAGGAGCAGCGGTGCGGCCAGGACGCGGCGCACGAGCGCGGGCGCGCTGCCCTCGGCCTCGTGGACGTGGCAGACCACCGGGGTGCCGCCGAGCCGGGCGAGGGCGAGCCACAGCGGGGTGGTGAGGGTGCTGACGCAGACGACGTCGGGGCGGGCGCGGCGCAGCGCGCGCCAGCCGGGCCCGAGCGCGGCCAGGGCGCTGCCGGCCAGGCGGAGCAGGCCAGTCGGCGTGGTCGCCGACTTGCGCAGCACGGGGGTGGCGACCAGGTGGCACTCGGCCCCTGCCGCACGGACCCGCTCGTGGAGCGGCCCCTCCTCGCCGAGCAGCACCGTCACCCGCCAGCCGGCGCGGACCAGCCCGGTGACCGACTCGAGCATCATCCGGTCGGAGCCGTACAGCTCGGCGCTCGGGTGGGTCAGGAGGACGCTGGGCCGAGCGTCCCTGCGCTGGGCGCTGCGGCGGGCTGCGCGGGCTGTCGGCACGCTCTCTCCGTCCCTCTGCTCGTGTGGGGCTGCGGTGGTCTGCGGGACCAGTGTGGTCACGCGAGGTGACCACGGGAACCGCTCCGGGCCCGCTCCCCTCGTCCGGGTGATCGGCCGCGCCCGTACGGCGCAGGGGCCCCCGGTGCGGAGCGAGGAGAGCCCGCCCCCGGACGGGGACGGGCTCTCCACGGTGCTGCCGGCTAGACCTTCGCGGCCCTGAGGTCGCTGACCGAGACGGTCGTCGGGGCGCCCGTCGAGGTGCCCGACAGGTAGGTCACGACCCCGATGCTGCCGGCTGCCTGGAGGCTGGCCGCGGTGTCGGTGCCGGTGACCGCCCAGGCGGTGGGCTCGGTGGTGCCCGCTGCCCACACCTTGGCGTTCAGCGTGGTGGTGCCGGTGCCCACGACCTGCAGGCGGACGACGACCGGCTGCCCGGCCCCCACCCTGAGGTTCGGGACCGTGACCGTGCGCAGCGTCGACGCGGTGCCGCCGACGACCCTCTGGACGCTGAGGGAGACCGACCCGTCGGCCAGGACGCGCGCCGTGGTGCGGTAGTCGTCAGCGCCCACCCGGCGGCCCTGGAGCGTCAGGTACGTGCCGCCCCCGGTCGCCGCCTTGTCCAGGGCGAAGGTCGCCCGGAGGTCGGTGTCCGCCGAGGAGACCCCGCCCAGGGAGACCGCCCGGGTCTGGCCCGCGGCCAGGACGACGCGCCCGGCCCCCGGTGCCACGGAGAAGGACGACGCGCCGCTGGTGGGCGTCCAGGCGCCGCCGGTGTCGGCGGTGCCCCACCCACCGGTCGTGGTGCGGCCGAAGGCGTCCGCGGCGAGGGCCGAGACCACCGGTGCCGGGGCCGTGACCACGACGTCGCGCGTGACCGAGGAGGTGGCGCCCTCGTCGTCGGTGACCGTCAGCGTCACCGGGTAGGTGCCCGCCGCCGCGTAGGTGTGCGAGGCGGTGCGCCCGGTGGCCGTGCCGCGGTCCCCGAAGTCCCAGGCGTACCCGGCCACGGTGCCGTCGGCGTCGGCCGAGGCCGAGGCGTCGACGCTGGCCGCGAGGTCCCTCACCGAGGAGGTGAAGGAGGCCGTCGGGGCCTGGTTGGCCGCGACCGGGGCCGTGACCACGACGTCGTCGCTGGTGGAGCTGGTGGCGCCCTTGTCGTCGGTGACGGTCAGGGTGACCGTGTAGGTGCCGGCCGCGGCGTAGGTGTGCGTCGCGCTCTTCCCGGTGGCCGTGCCCTGGTCGCCGAAGGTCCAGGCGTAGCGGGCCACGGTGCCGTCGGCGTCGGCCGAGGTCGAGCCGTCGACGCTGACCGCGAGGTCCGCGGCCGTGGCGGTGAACGCCGCGGTCGGCGCCTGGTTGGTCGGGGTCGGCGGGGGCGTGGTCGCCGCCGTCACCTCGACCGCTGTGGTGACCGTGCCCGTGGCGCCCCTGTCGTCGGTGACGACCAGGGTCACCTGGTAGGTGCCGGCAGCGGCGTAGGTGTGCGACGCGGTCGCCCCCGTGCCGGTGGCGCCGTCGCCGAAGGTCCAGGCGTAGGAGGCCACGGTGCCGTCGGCGTCGGCGGACGCCGAGCCGTCGAAGGAGGCGGCCAGGGCCGTCGCCGTCGAGGTGAAGGCCGCGGTCGGCGCCTGGTTCGCAGCTGCGGCGGCCGTGCCCTTGGCGAAGTGGTCCGCCACGGTGCTGGCCCCGAGGACCTTGGAGTAGAAGGCGATCTCGTCGACGGAGCCGTCGAAGAAGCCGTTCTGCGTCGGGCCCCAGCTGGAGTCGCCGCCGACGCGCCAGGAGCCGGTGTAGCCCTGCGCGGAGGTCTGCGGGTTGGTGCCGACCGACGCGCCGTCGACGTAGAGGGCCATGCCCGCGGGTCCCTGGGTGGCGACCAGGTGGTGCCACTTCCCGTCGTTGTAGCCGCCGGCGGTGTCGACCCGGTTCTCCTGGCCGGTCCAGGTGCCGAAGTGCAGCGACCCGTCGGGGTTCATGATCACGTGGCGGTCGTAGGAGCCGCTGTAGCCGCTGCCGTCACCGTCGCCGAACCCGACCAGCTTGCCGCCGCGGGTGCTGGTGGTGCTGAACCAGAGCTCCGCGGAGTAGGTGGTGGGGCCGTCGAGCCGCCGGGGGTCGATGACGACGGCACCGACGGACCCGTTCACGGTCGCCCCCGTGCCGGCGCCGACCGAGGCCGAGACGCCGGGCGCACCGGTGGTGGCGCCCGCGCGGATCGTGCCGGCGTTGCCGAGACCGCTGGAGTCCGTGGCGCTGGTGGCGCCGGCGGCCTCGTCGAGGCGGTAGTAGCTGTCCGGGCCGGCCGCGTAGACGGCGGCGCCGTAGGCGTCCGCCGGCGCGGTCGCGGTGGCCGAGCGGACCACGACGACCCTCTCCGCGGTGCTGGTGGCGCCCCTGTCGTCGGTGGCGGTGAGCACGACGGTGTAGCTGCCGGGCCTGGCGTAGGCGTGGGTCGCCGTCGCACCGGTCGCCGTGCCGCCGTCACCGAAGGCCCAGGCGTAGGTGGCGACGGTGCCGTCGGCGTCCGTCGAGGCGGAGGCGTCGACGGACACGTCCTGGCCGTTCGCGGTGGCCGTGAAGGTGGCCGTCGGAGCGGTGTTGCCGCCGCCGGCGCGGAAGTGCGCGGCCACGTCCGCCGCGGTCAGCGCGCGGCCGTAGACAGCGACGTCGTCGACCTTCCCGTCGAAGAAGCCGTTCTCCGTGCTGCCCCAGCTGCTGTCGCCGCCGACGCGCCAGAAGCCGTCGTAGCCCTGAGCGCCGGTCTCGGGGTTGGTGCCCACGAGCGCACCGTCGAGGTAGAGGGCCATGCCGGAGCCGTCCTGGGTGGCCACCAGGTGGTGCCACGTGCCGTCGTTGTAGCTCTTGGTGGTGTCGACGCGGTTCTCCCGGCCGGTCCAGGTGCCGAAGTGCAGCGTCCCGTCGCGGTCCATCCAGACGTGGCGGTCGTAGGCGCCGCTGTATCCGTCCTTCGAGCCGCCGAAGCCGATCAGCTTGCCGCCGCGGGTGCTGGTGGTCGAGAACCACAGCTCCTCGGAGTAGGCGCTGGGCGCCGGCTGGGGGGTGGTGGAGGAGAAGCCCTCGCCGGCGGCTCCGGAGAGCACCACGCCGGTGCTGCCGGTGATGCCCGGGGCTCCGGCGGCGCCGAGCTGCGCTGCGCCGTTGACGGCGGCGGTGCTCAGCCCGTCGGGGCCGGAGTCGGCCAGCGCGGTGCCCGAGGTCTCCTGCAGGCGCCAGAACGCCTGGGGGTCGGAGGCGAAGACGGCCTTGCCGTAGGGGTCGGCCGGGGCGGCGACGCCGACGGGGGTGCGCCCGCTGGCGGTGTAGTGCGCCGCCACCTGGGCGCGGGTCAGCTCGGCCGGGTAGACCGAGACGTCGTCGACGGTGCCGGCGAAGCCGTTGCTGATCGGGGCGGAGGGCCACCACGCGGTGTTGTCGCCGCCGACCTTCCAGTACCCGTCGAACGACTGGCCGCCGCGGGCCCCGCTGTCGCGGGCCACGAGCGCGCCGTCGACGTAGAGCGTGAGGCCGTTGCCGCCGAGGGTCGCGACGGCCTGGTGCCACTGGCCGTCGTTGTAGCTCTTGGCGGACGCGGCGGTCCGGATGCCGTTGCCGTTGGTGCCGGCCACGAGGCGCCCGTCGTCGGTCATGTAGACGTGGCGGTCGTAGTTGCCGCTCAGGTCCTTCGGGTTGTTGCCGAAGCCGATGAGCTTGCCGCCGGTCGTGGTCGTGGTCTTGAACCACACCTCGGTGGAGTACGTGCTCGGGCCCGGGCGGGCCACCGTGGTGGTCGCGGGCACGACGGCGCGGTAGTTCGCGCCGAACTTGACGCCCTCCAGCGGGACCGAGGTGACGCCGGTGAAGCCGGTGGCGGGGTCGCCGTCGGGGAGGGCGCCGGCCTGGCCGCGCTGCTCGCTCGCGTCGAGGAGGAGGTCGTCGGAGCCGAGCGAGCTGACGCCCACCACCCCGCGGGGCTCGCCCAGGCGCCAGTAGTCGGAGGCGCCGTCGGCCTTCACGGCGTCGGCGTAGGCGTTGACGCGGTCCGCGGCGGGCACGGTGACCGTCGTGGGGGCCCCCGTCACGGTGTTGCCGCTCGGGTCGGTCACCCGGACGCGGTAGGTCTGCGAGCCGCTGGGGGCCGAGGGGTCGGAGGCGGAGACCGCGGGGCGGTTCCACCACTGCGAGGTGGCCGTCGTGGTGGCGACGACGACCGGGGTGGACGCCGGGCCGCGCAGCAGCTCGTAGGTCAGGGTCGCGTCGTCGCGGTCCCAGGCGGCCTTCCAGGACAGGCGGACCGTGCCCGGGTAGGTGGTGGTGGCCGACGGGGTCAGGTCGCCCGCGCCCTGCGGGCCCTCCTTGCCGGGGGCCGCCGAGCGGACGGCGAAGCGCACCAGGCCCTGCTGGCCCACGCCGTTGACGGTGGGGAACTCACCGCCGTAGACGATGTACTGGGAGTTGCCCGAGATGCTCCAGGCGGCCTGGCTCTGGCCCGTGAAGGTGCCGGCCGTGAAGGTGGGCTCCCAGTGCAGCAGCGCGGGGGCGGGGTCGCCGGCGGCCCACCCGTAGGCGTTCTGGCGGTTGACGCCGCCCACGGCGGTGGTCGAGGCGTTCGCGTGCTGGTACCCGCGGGGGCTCATCTCGGGGATGCCCCCGTCCATGGACGAGCAGTCGTGGGTGTGGCCGGCGGTGTAGAGCACGCCGCCCAGGGGGTGGTTGGAGTAGGTGTCGCCCAGGCAGCTGTTCAGCCAGCGGAACCCGCCGCCGTCGGCCTCGGCCGCGAAGCTGTTCTCGAAGTTGCCCGCGCGGTCGAAGTCGTAGGCGGTGCCGTACACGCCGGTGCCGTCGGTGGACAGGCTGTAGACGGCGGAGTCCTTGCTCCCCGAGCGCACGTGGGCCGGCAGGGCCCAGGGCAGAGAGGCGCCGGAGGTCAGGTCGAGCGCCGCGGTGCCCTGGCTGGAGGCGCCGTTGACGGTGGTGAAGCGACCGGCGATGACGAGCTCGGGGACGCTGGAGGGGACGACCATCGCCATGACCTCGGCGTCGGCGGTGGCGTTCCAGGGGAGCAGCGCCCCGGTGGTGCCGTCGACGGCGGCGAGGCGGGTGCGCGCGGTGCCGCCGACGCTGGTGAAGATGCCGCCGGCGTAGACGGTGCCGCCGACCACCGCGATGGAGCGGACGCGGGCGTCGAAGCGGGGGCGGAAGCCGCCGATGACGGCGCCGGTGGTGGCGTCGAGGGCGACCAGCCGGTTGGTGGCCGTGCCGTTGGCGGTCGTGAACTGGCCGCCGACGTAGATCTTCTTGCCGTCGGCGGAGGCCGCGAGGGCGTACCCGGGGCCGTTCAGGGTCGGCGCCCAGGAGGTGATGAGGTTGCCGGTGCGGATGTCGTAGGCCAGCAGGTTGCTGCGGGAGACCTCGTTCTGGCCCGCGGGCGAGCCGGCGGGACGGGCCGAGGTGAACTGCCCGGTCACGTAGACGGTGTTGCCGACCACGAGCTGGTTCCACACCACGCCGTTGATCTGCACCGTGGGCAGGGCGTCGGCGCTGACGGTCTGCGGGAGGTTCGCGGGGGCCGCGGCGGCCTCGCCGGCGGCCTGGGCGGGAAGGGCCGCCAGCCCGGGGACCACCAGCGCCGCGGCCATCACGCCGACCGCCAGCGAGGCCCGCTGGCGCAGCTTCTTCAACGTCATCCGGCACTCCCGTGCTCCTCCGCCGGCGCACCGGCGGCTTCCCCGTGCACGTCGTCCGGCGGTGCCGGTCGTGCTGTGGAGATGACGCTACGGAGAGTCACACGTCCTGTCGATCAACCGTCACCCTCAGTGAGATCCATCCGGAGGAACCCGTGACTCTTCGTAGCCACAAACAAGCCTTGAGTGACGAAAGGTCGGGTGGACGACCGGCCGAGGACCGACTGCGGCCGGCGGAGACCTGGCCCGACCGCCTCAGGTGCGCACGACCACCACGGAGCTCGAGCTGATCGAGCCGACGGTGACCTCGACGGAGCCCTCGCCGCCGGCCGGGCGCGAGAACACCCACGTGCCCTCGGCGCTGTCGCCGGGCTCGAGCACGCCGGTGGGCACGTCCGACGGTGCCGAGGTGCTGGGGTCACCGGGAGCGCCGTCGGCGTAGGTGGTGCTGACCAGCACGCCCCCCAGGTCGACCCGCGCGCTGGTGCCGTTGCGCAGCGACACGCGGACGGCCACCCCGGGACCGGCGACCTCGCCGGGCCCCTCGGCGGTGAGCTGGACGTCCTCGACGGACTCGACGGTGGCGCTCAGGCCGTCACCGAAGTCGACGGCCTGCCCCGGACCGGCGGCGGGGAGCGTGGACTCCCCCACGACGGGCGCCGTGCTGGCGGGCGGGCCCGCGGGGGTCGTCGGCTCCGGTGCGGCGCTGGTGGCCCCCTCGGCCGGCGCGGTGGCCGTGCCCGTGGTGGCGGCCGTGGTCGGGGACGCCGCGGGCTCCTCCCCGGGGCCGGTGCAGGCGCCGGTCACGAGGACGCCGGCGAGGGCCAGGGGCAGGAGCACCGCTCCTCGAGCGGCGCGGCGCGGGGTGGTCACCCGAGGATCGCACCACACCCGCAGGGCGCGACGGGCTCCGACACCCCACCCCGTCTCCACCGGGTGCCCGCTCACGGCCGCTCGCCCTGGGTCGCCGTCGCCGTCGCCGGTGGCAGCGCGGCGGTCGAGGTCGCGGTCGTGGTCGTGGTCGTGGTCGTGGTCGAGGTCGGAGCGGGCGCGACCGTCGCGGGGGTGGGCGCGGGGGTGGGGGTGGGGGTGGGCGTCGTGGTGGCGGTGGTGGGCGCCGCGGTCGTCGGTGCTGGTCCGTCCTCGGGGGCCGTCGGGACCCCGGTCTCCGACGGTGCGCCCTCCGGCGCCAGCTGGGCCGTGCGCGCACCGCTGGCCGACGGGGCCGCGGTGGTGGCCGGTCCCGTCGCGGTGTTCCCGCGGGGGTCCTTCACCCGCACCCGGTAGGTCGCGCTCGCCGTCGCCGGCACGGACACCGCCAGGGCGGGCCGGTCCCACCAGGAGGAGGCGGCCGTCGTCGTGGCCACCACGACGGGCGCGGACGCCGGGCCGCGCAGCACCTCGTAGGTCAGCGAGGCGTCGTCGCGGTCCCAGGCGGCCCGCCAGCTGAGCTGGACGGCGCCGTTCGCGGGGGTGGCGGTGACCGTCGTCGACGAGACCCCCTGCGGTCCCTGCCGCAGCGGTGCGGCGCTGCGCGCGACGAACCTGACCAGCCCCTGCTGCCCCGTGCCGTTGACGGTGGGGAACTCCCCGCCGAGGACGACGTAGCGGCCGTCGGTGACCACCGACCAGGCCGCCTGGCTCTGACCGGTGTAGGTGCCGGCGGTGAGGGTCGGGAGCCAGTGCAGGTAGTCGGGTCCGGGCAGCCCCGCGTAGACGCCGTAGCTGTTGCGGGCGCCCTTCCACCCGGCGCTGAACGCCTTCGCGTGCTGGTAGCTGCGGGGCGACGTCTCGGGGTTGCCCCCGTTCATGGCGCAGTCGTGGGCGTGGCCGACCGAGTAGAAGACACCTGCCCCGACGGCACCGGAGTAGGTGTCGCCACGGCACCCGCTCGCCCACACGAGCCGTCCGCCGTCGGCGGTGGCGGCGTACGAGCCCTCGAGGTTGCCCGAGCCGCCGAAGTTGTAGCCCGTGGCGTAGACGGTGGTGCCGTCGGTGGCGAGGCTGTACACGGCGGCCTTCGGGCCCCAGGCGTTCGCGGTGTCCGCGACCGCCCACGCCCTGGTCGACCCGCTGGAGAGGTCGAGGGCCCCCGAGCCGAGCCGCTGGACGCCGTTCAGCCGGGAGAACCGACCGGCGACCACCAGCTGGGAGGTTCCGGGCGTCACCACCGCGGCCATGACCTCGGCGTCGGTCGTGGGGGCCCAGGGCAGGAGCGCTCCCGTGCCGGCGTCCACCGCGGCCAGGCGCGAGCGCGGGGTGCCGCCGACGCTGCTGAAGATGCCGCCGGCGTAGAGCACCCCTCCGTCCAGCGCCAGGGCGCGCACGCGGGCGTCGAAGCGCGGCCTGAAGGTCGCGTCGACGGCGCCGGTCGCGGTGCTGACCGCTGCGACGCGGTTGACGGCCCGCCCCCCGGCCGAGGTGAAGCTCCCGGCCACGTAGAGGCGGGAGCCGTCGGACGAAGCGGCCAGGGCGTAGCCGGGGCCGTTCAGCGCGGGCGAGAAGGAGGTGACGAGCTGGCCGGTGGCGAGGTCGTAGGCGAGGAGGTTGGCGCGGGCCACCTCGTTCTGCCCGGCCGCTGACCCCGCGGGACGGGCGGAGGTGAACTCGCCGGTCGCGTAGACGCGGCCCCCGGCGATGACCTGGGCCCACACGACCCCGTCGACCTGGACGGTGGGCAGCGCGTCGGCGGAGGCCGTCGCTGTGGACGGGACGGTCGCCGCCTCCGCCCCGGGCACCCCAGGGACGGCGAGCTGGGCTGCTGCCGCGAGCGCGGCCCCGCACAGCGCCGCGACCGCGGCCCTCCACAGACGCGGCCTCCGCCGGCGCGCCGGCGCTCCCCCACGGACGTCCACGTCCACGCTCCCCCCGAGCGGTCCGCGGCGCAGCGCCGCGGACTCCGGGGTGACGCTAGGGCAAGATCGGCAGCGGTGTCACCCCGCGTGATGGCGGTGCGCCCCTCGGGGCGGGGCTGTCGTCACGCAGCGTCAGATACCGCTGCGGCGCGCGCGCTTCCGGGTGGCGGCGAGGCGCCGGGCGAGGTTCTCGTAACCGTCGGTGACGAGGTCCCAGTCGTAGAGGTCGGCGCGCTCCCCCGCGGCCTTGCCGCGCAGCACCGTGCCCTCGGCGTCGCGCTCGGAGGCCTCGACCAGGGCGCGCACGTCGGCGGGAGTGGTCCAGTACCTGCCGGTCTCGGCGAGGACCTCGCGGTTGAAGGACACGTCGAAGGCGTCGACGGCGGCGCTGGCGCCGATGGCGCGCAGCAGCGAGGGGTTCGTGCCGCCCACCGAGTGGCCGTGCAGGTAGGTGTGCGCACCGGCGTAGAGCTGGTCGAGCAGGTCCTGGTCCCAGACACCGCCGAGGAACCTGACGCGGTCGTCGGCCAGGGAGCGCACGCGAGCGGTGTAGTCGTCGGAGTAGGGGGCGGAGCCCACCACGACGAGGGGCTTGCGCGCGGCGCTGGCGGCGTAGCCCTCGACCGCGACGTCGACGTGGTTCTCCGGCTCGAAGCGCGCCACCACGAGGTGGTAACCGCCGGGCTCGAGACCCACCTCGGCCAGGCGGGCGGGGTCGCCGCCGCCCTCGACGCGCGGGGCGCCGTAGGTGATGAGCGTGGTGTCCACGCCGAAGCGCTCGGTGTAGTAGTCCTGGATGCCGACGGCGTCGGCGATGAGGCCGTCGGAGAAGCGGACGGCGAGGGCCTCGGCCTGGCGGTAGTAGCGCTGGCCGGTGGGTCCCCACTTGGCGCGCTTCCACTCCAGCCCGTCGACGTGCGTGGCGACGGGGATGCCTCGGGCGCGCAGCACCGGCAGGTAGGGCGCGTTGGCGGCGTTGAAGACGAAGGCGACGTCGGTCGCGTGGCGCACCAGGTGCGCGACCGACGCCCCGGTGTGGCTGAGCGTCTCGAGGGTGCGCTGGCGCATCGCCGGGAGGTGCACGAGGCGCATGCCGCGGAACTGCGCCAGGCGCTCGCCGTCGTCGTCGGCCGAGGCGCGCCGGCAGTAGACGAGGACGTCGTGGCCCCGGTCGGCCAGACGGGCGCCGACCTCCTCCACGCAGGTCTCGAAGCCGCCGTAGTGGGCCGGCACACCTCGGGTGCCGACCATGGCGATGCTCAGGCGCGTTCCAGCCGGCCGCTGGACGGCAGCCGTTGCCCTGTCCATGACGCTCACGACGGTCCTCCTCGACGACCCCGCGCGCGAACAGCACAGGTGTCACCTATGGGAACGGAGCGAGATCACACGGCGTGAGCCCTGCACGAAAGGATCACCCGTCTGCACCACGGATGTCACTCGTGATCGCCATCACCCACCGTGCGTGAGCGTCTCCCAGCTCATGAAGAGCTTCGACCGCGTCGGTCCCACCCGAGCCAGCCAGGCAGCCGTCTGGGGCATGGGCGCACCGCCCTCGAGGGCGTAGTGGCGCAGGGCGATGGCGCCGGTGACCGTCGACTCACCGTTGAGCAGCCGGACCGGGTCGGGGCAGGACCATCCCGCGGCGCCGGGGTCGAGCAGGTACCGGGCGTTGTGCTCGAGGGCCGCGACGAGGCGCTCGCGCTGCTCGCCGTACAGGTCGACGCCCTGGATCGAGGCGGTCTCGGCGGCGTTGACGGCCGCCCCCAGGCCCATGGCCGTGTGGTCGAGGTCGCGGCACGACTCCTGCCCGAGGCCGTCGACGTAGCGGACGGGGTTCCGCCAGTAGGCGCCGACGATCTTCGGGGTGATCGCCGTCTCCGGCGGCACGACGGGGGCGGGCCCGTCGGAGGTCAGGTAGAACGCCGCCGGCAGCTGGGCGCGCCAGTCGGCGACGCCCTCGTCGAAGACCGCGCGGTCGTCGAGGAAGACGCCGATGGCCGTGGTGGCCTCGGCCATCGAGAGCTGGCCGTTCGCCCCGCCACCGGGCTGTCCGTCCCTGACCATCGGCAGGTACGCCCGCCGGAGGAGGTCCTCGAACCGGGCGACCCCGTCCGGAGACCACCCGGACCCGGTGTGCCGGAGCAGCTCGGCGGCCTTGGTGAGCTCCTGGGCGGCCCACGCGCTCTGCAGCTTGCCGTTGCGCAGGACGGGGTCGTGGTCGTGGCGCTGCAGCGTGCCCGACCAGGCGTCGATGATCTCGACGGCCTTGTCGGCGTAGCGCTGGTCTCCGGTGAGCGCGAACACGAGGGCGTCGGTGTAGGCGGCCTGGGCGTCGGCCACCTCGGCGCTGCAGCCGACGTCGACGGTGTTGCGGGCGCCGCACTGCACCACGGGCACCGGCGAGGGACGGCGGTCGAGCTTGGCCTGCCAGGAGGCCTTCGTCTGGGCGAGCGCTGAGGTCCACGGCTCCCGGCCGGCGGCGAGCTGGCTGCGGACCTCGGCCAGGCGGTCGGCGCTCACCACGATGCCCGGGTGGGCGAACCCCGCCGGCGAGGTGCTCCCCACCACGGCCGGCACCACCGCGGTCGGGGTCGGCGTCGCGGTCGGTGTCGCGGTCGGCGTCGCGGTCGGGATTGGCGTAGCGGTCGGCCTAGCGGTCGCGGTCGGCGTCGCGGTCGCCGTCGCCGTTGCGGTCGCCGTCGCGGTCGCCGTCGCCGTCGCCGTCGCCGTCGGGGTGGGTGCACCCGCCCCGGCACCGGAGGCGGGGACGAAGCTCCAGGCCTCGACGTCGTCGAGCGCGGCGTCGACGACGCGGGCCCCGCGCGAGAGGTAGCCGCCCGCGCGCAGCGCACCGGGGGCCGTGACCTGCCGTTCGCCCTCGTCGCGGGCGGTGGCCTGGAACGCCGGGCGGGGGGTTCCCACCTGCCACAGCCGCGCCTGCACCAGCACGGGCGAGGCTCCGACGGCGCGCAGCTCCAGGCGCACCTCGCTGCCGGGGGCCACGCGCGTGGTCGCGTCCGCCAGCCTGGTCGTGCCGCGCCCGTCGACGCGGTCGAGGGTCAGCCGCACCGCGCCGTCGGGCCGCAGCGCCGCGGTGGTGCCGTAGTGGCTGCCGTCCTCCTGGGTGCGCACCCGCAGGCCGGCGTAGAAGGTCCCCGAGGGCGAGGGGGCGCTGACGTCGACGCCCAGCTGGACGTCACGGGAGCGGAGCTGGGGGGCGCTCAGCGCGAAGGAGCCGCCGGGCGGCAGGTCGTCGACCCGCAGGCTCCCGCCCGAGGCGGCGAGGCGCGCACCCGGCGAGACCCACGAGCGGTAGGGGGCTCCGGCGGGCGTCGTCGTCGGCCGCCCCGAACCGGTGAACCCGTCGAGCAGCACCGGGTCGGCGCGCGTCCAGGTGGCGGTCGCCGGGGTGGCCGCCCGGGCGGTCGAGGGCTGGAGGAGGCCGGCGAGCACCAGCGCGGCGAGCAGCGCGGGCAGGAGGAGCTGCCTCCGCACGCAGGACGGGGTGCGGGGTCGGTGCACGAAGTCCCTGGCCACGAGGGGGACCCTAGGGGCGCAGAGGGGACGGAGCGGACGTTTCGGGAAGTCCGCGACGGCGCCCCGCACCCCGGGGCGTCACGCGCCGGGGGTGCGGGAGGCCGTGGTGGGCGGTGGCTGCAGCGCGGCCGGGTCGGCGGCGAGGGCCGCGTCCTCCAGCGCCTCCTTCGGCGTGCGCTGGGGCCGGTAGACCACCTGGGACACGAAGAGGAACCGCGCCACGAAGGACACGACGAGCGTGAGGACCTGGGCGACGAGCGAGTGGACGCCGGCCACCTCCACGAGGAGCACCAGCAGCGGCAGCCGCGCCAGGTTGTCGAGGTTGTTGTAGACGACCGACTGCACCGAGCGCGCGACCCAGCCGTGGCGCCCGCCGCGCAGGTCGCGGAAGACGTAGCGCTCCTGCAGCACGAGGTTGTGCAGGATCGCGACCTCCGTGGCGATGACCGAGGCGGCCACGTAGTGCACGTCGGTGGTGTGCAGCAGCAGCCACATCACCAGCGCGTTCACCAGGGTGCCGAGGGCGCCCACGGCGGCGAAGCGCGACATCCGCCCCATGCGCAGCGCGAGCATCTGCCGCAGGAACTGGAGGCCGTTGCGCCAGGAGGCCTTGCTGTCGCCCGCGAGCCGCTCGCCGAAGACGAAGGGGACCTCGACGACGCGGAGGTCGTGGCGGGCCAGCACCTCCAGCAGGATCTTGAACCCGCGCGGCTGGAGCCTGGACAGGTCGACGGCGCTGCGGCGGACGCAGAAGAAGCCGGTCATGGGGTCGGTGCAGACGCGTCCCACCCGGCGCGGGAAGCAGGCCCGCGCGAGCACCGTCGAGCTGCTCGAGACCGTCCGCCGCCACGACGACGACAGGCCCGAGGCGTCACCCTCGCCGCAGTAGCGGCTGGCGACGACGACGTCGGCGCCCTCGCCGCGGTCGGCGGCGGCGCGCAGCTCGGGGACGAGCTCCGGCGGGTGCTGCAGGTCGCCGTCCATGACCACGACGAGGTCACCCCGGGCCTGCGCGATGCCCGCCGCGACCGCACCGGCCAGGCCACCCACCCGCTCGGGCCCCTCGCGGTGCAGGAGCCGCACCGGCAGGGCGCTGTCCAGCGCCACCTCGAGGACGCGCCGGGGCGTCTCGTCGGTGGAGTCGTCGACGAAGAGCACCTCCACGGAGCCGGCGGGGGCGTCGGAGAAGGCCGCGGCGAGGCGGCGCACGAGCTCGGCGACGTTGCCGGACTCGTTGAAGGTCGGGACGACGACGGTGGTGTCCATCAGTAGGCTCCCCGGCTCCGGAGGACGGCCCCGACCGTCTTCCACATGATCATGAAGTCGTACGCGAACGACCAGTTCTCGACGTAGCGCAGGTCGAGGCGCAGCGACTCGTCCCAGTCGAGGTCCGAGCGGCCGTTGATCTGCCACAGCCCCGTCAGGCCGGGCTTGACGATGAGCTTGCGCCGGGCGTCGTCGCCGTAGACGGCCACCTCCCGCGCCAGCGGCGGGCGCGGGCCCACCAGCGACATGTCGCCGCGCAGCACGTTCAGCAGCTGGGGCAGCTCGTCCAGCGACAGGCGCCGCAGCACCGCGCCGACGCGGGTCACCCGCGGGTCGTGCCTCATCTTGAACAGCACGGCGTTGCCCTCGCTGGAGGCCGACAGCGCCTGCAGGCGAGCCTCGGCGTCGACCACCATGCTGCGGAACTTCAGCATCGTGAAGCTGCGGCCCTCCAGGCCCACCCGCTCCTGGCGGAACAGGACCGGGCCGCGGGTGTCCAGGCGCACCGCGAGCGCGATGCCCACCAGCACCGGGGCGAGCACGAGCAGGGCCACGGCCGCGCCGACCCGGTCGATGGTGCCCTTGGCGAAGCGCCGGGCTCCGGTGAGCTCGGGGCGCTCCAGGTGCAGCAGCGGCAGCCCGCACACCGGGCGGATGGCGACGCGCGGACCCACCACCTCGGTGACGGCCGGCGCGAGGTAGAGCCCGGCGTGGGTCTCCTCCAGCGCCCAGCCCAGGCGTCGCAGGAAGGCGCCGTCGACCTCGGGGGTGGGCAGGACCGCGACGGCGTCGACGCCCTCGCGCAGGGCGACGGCGGCGGTGTCGTCGAGGTCGCCCAGGACGGGGACGCCCAGGGCGGCCAGGCCCTCGAGCGAGGCCTCGCGCACGGCGGGCGGGACGCTGCCGGCGGCGGGCAGGCAGACCCCGGCGACGCGCATGCCGTGGTAGCTGGCGCTGCTCATCTGGCGCACCATCGCGACGACGCCCTCGTGGTGGCCGGCGACCACGACGGACTGCATGTGCAGGCCCTGCCCGCGCTCGGCGTGCAGGCGCTGGCGCACGAGGTAGCGCAGGACGAGCAGGAGCAGGGTGCCCGCGGGCACGGACAGCAGCACGTAGCCGCGGGCGATGTCGAGCTGGAAGGCCCAGGAGGTCGTCGCGACGACGGCGAGGGTGAAGACGCTGGCCCGCACGACGCGGTCGTACTCCTCGCTGCCCAGGCCCAGGAAGCGGCTCTCGTAGGCGCGGTTGGCGAAGAGCGCGGCGAACCACACGGCGGGCAGGCCGCCCAGCATGAGCAGGTCGCTGAGGGGGTCGGTCTCCACGCGGCCGAAGCGCGCGAGGTAGGCGGTGACCGTCGCCAGCACCACGGCGAGGACGTCGGCGGCGATGACGCGCCGGAGGTTGGTGGTGGTCCAGTGGCTGCGGGGCGGGGGCACGCGGCGCAGGCGGCCCGGCGGCTCCGCGCGCAGCGGCACGACCACCGCCGCCGCGGGGCGCGGCGCGGGGACGGCGGTGGTCATGGGGCTCCTCGAGGAAGGGCGTTCCGCCGCGGCAGGGGGGCCGCGCGGTGCGGTCGCCGCGGCGGCGGGACGGCCGTCAGCGAGCGTCAGGTCCTAGATCACGCGCAGGCGACGGTCGAGTGAAGCCGTGCACCCGCCGTTCACCCAGCCGCGTCATCCGTTCAGAGGCACGCCGTCACGCTGAGCGACGGTCAGTCCCAGGCGCACCGGCGCCGGGTCGGCCAGCCCGTCGAGCCGGCGCTCCGGGTCGACGTCGGCCCCGGCAGCGCGGGCCTCGGCGCGGGCGGCGGCCCTGCGCTCGTGCAGCTCGCTGATCCTGTCGGCCCGGGAGATCGCGCGGCCGAGGACGGCGGCGGCGGCGAGGCTGGCCACCAGCCAGCCCCCCAGGGCGATGAGGGTGAGCGGCACGTCGTCCTCCGGGTGGTCTGCGGCCGGGGGCTGCTCCCCGGGGCCCTGCGCTGCCGGCGCGGCGCAGGCCGCCCCGACGCCCGTCCATCGGCAGATCGGCGCTGCGACCTGAGCCCCGGGGCGCCGGACGGGCGGACCGCCACCCGTCCGGCCCAGACCGGGCCCCAGGCCGGGCGGCGGCGCCGGCGGCGCGAGCGGCGCCGGTCGGCCGGCCCCGCAGGGCATGATGGCGAGGTGAGCCGCACCCGCATGACCGGCGCGGAGCGGCGCGAGCAGCTCCTCGACGTCGGGCGCGTCCTCTTCGCGGAGAAGGGCTTCGACGGCACGAGCGTCGAGGAGGTCGCGGCCCGCGCGCGCGTCTCCAAGCCCGTGGTCTACGAGCACTTCGGCGGCAAGGAGGGGCTCTACGCCGTCATCGTCGACCGCGAGGTGCGGGCCCTGCTGAGCGCGCTGAGCTCGGCGCTCACCGTCCGCGCGCACCCCAAGGTGCTCCTGGAGCGCACCACGCTGGCGCTGCTCGGGTACGTGGAGACCAGCACCGACGGGTTCCGCATCCTGGTGCGCGACTCCCCCGTCACCCAGACCACCGGCACCTTCGCGAGCCTGCTGGGAGACGTCGCCACGCAGGTGGAGGACATGCTCGAGGCCGAGTTCACGCGGCTCGGCCTGGAGGGCGGTGCGGCGCCGATGTACGCCCAGATGCTGGTCGGCATGGTCGCGCTCACCGGCCAGTGGTGGCTCGGCTCGCGCCAGCCCGACAAGGCCGTGGTGGCCGCCCACATCGTCAACCTGGCGTGGAACGGGCTGTCGGGCCTGGACCCCCACCCCCGCCTCACCCCGCACGCGGGCTGAGGCGCCGGCGTGGAGCACGAGCGGGTGGACGGCGCGGCCGGGGGTGCGGTCCACGGCGCGGTGGTGCCCGACGAGGTCGACCGGCTGGTCGCGGCGTGGGAGCGCGAGCGCCCCGGTCTCGACGCGGCCCCCCTGCAGGTGCTCTCGCGCGTCTCGCGCCTGGCGCACCACCTCGACAGGGCCCGCGCCGACGCCTTCGCCGCCACCGAGCTGGTGCTCTGGGAGTTCGACGTGCTCGCGGCGCTGCGCCGCGCCGGCACCCCCCACGAGCTGTCGCCATCGGCGCTGGCAGCGGCGACGCTGGTGACCAGCGGCACCATGACCACCCGCCTCGACAGGCTGTCCGGGCGCGGGCTGGTGGAGCGCCGGCCCGACCCCGCCGACCGCCGCGGGGTGATCGTCCGGCTCACCGACGGCGGTGCCGAGAAGGTCGACGCCGCCCTCGCCGACCTCCTCGCCCGCGAGCGCGGTCTGCTGGAGGTGCTGGGGGCGGGCGAGGGCGAGCAGCTGGCCTCGCTGCTCCGGCGGCTCCTCGCCGCCTTCGAGGGCTGACCCCCACGCCCCCCTGTCCGCACTCTCCGCGGAGAGCGCTCTCCCGGGCCCCCTCCGGAGCGCACTCTCCGCGGAGAGTGCGGACGAGGGACGGACGAGGGACGGACGAGGGACGGCCGGGGGGACGCGCCCAGGCTCATCGCCCATCATGGGTGGGGAGCACGACGACTCCCCTGGAAGGACGCCCCGGATGAGCCACCCCACCGACGGGCCCGCGGACGGCCTCCTCGACCTGGGCGGACCAGCGCCTTCCGGCGGCCGCGCGACACCGCCGGGGCTCGACCTCACCCCCGCGCCCCCGGTGGCGCCGGTCCCCGACGAGCAGGCCGAGGGGATGGTCCCGCTCGACCCGGCCACCCGCGCGGCCCTCGCCGAGCGCGCCCGCGCCTTCGTGGCCGACCTCGCCGGGCAGGACCCCCGCAGCCCCGAGTTCCAGCGCCGCATCGACGACGTGGTCAGGATGGGCGAGCGCGAGGTGCGCGCGTCGTCGGCGGTGCCGAACCGCATGCTGCAGCGTCCCTCCACGAGCCCGGCGGGCGCCTCGCGGGCGGCGGGCTCCGGGCCCGCGGCCGACGCCCAGACCCAGGTGGCGAGCACCCTCGCCGAGCTGCGCCGCACCGTCACCGAGCTCGACCCGGGCCGCGCCGACCTCAAGGGTCCCCGCAAGCTCCTGGGCCTGATCCCCACCGGCCGCGCGCAGCGGCAGGTGGCCGGCTACTTCGAGCGCTACCAGGACGCCCAGAGCCAGCTCGACGCGATCATCCGCGCCCTCGCCAGCGGGCAGGACGCGCTGCGCCGCGACAACGCCGCCATCGAGCAGGAGAAGCAGGACCTGTGGGCGACCATGGGCAAGCTCACCGAGTACGTGACCCTGGCCCGCGCGCTCGACGCGGCGACCGAGGAGAAGGTGGCCGAGCTGCGCGCCACCGACCCGCGGGCCGCGGAGGCCCTCACCGCCGACGCCCTCTTCCCCATCCGCCAGCGCCACCAGGACCTGCTCACCCAGCTCACCGTCAGCGCGCAGGGCTACCTCGCGCTCGACCTGGTGCGCCGCAACAACGTCGAGCTCGTCAAGGGCGTCGACAGGGCCCAGACGACGACGGTCTCGGCGCTGCGCACCGCGGTCGTCGTGGCGCAGGCCCTGTCGCAGCAGCAGCTGGTGCTCGACCAGGTCAGCGCCCTGAACGCCACGACCAGCTCCACCATCGAGTCGACGTCGCGGCTGCTGCGCCAGCAGACGGCGCAGGTGCACGAGCAGGCGGCCAGCGCCACGGTCGACGTCGAGGTGCTGCAGCGCGCCTTCGACGAGGTGTTCGCCACGATGGACGCGATCGACACCTTCAAGCAGCAGGCGGTGGTCAACCTGGCCACCACGGTCGACGCCCTCGAGGGTCAGATGCGGCGCTCCCGGTCGTACATCGCCCGCGTGCGCGAGGCCGACGAGCGCGAGGCCGGTGAGCGCGGCACCCCGCCGAGGCTCGAAGGCCGGCCATGACGTCCTCCCCCGGCGGCCCCGAGCGCACCGACCAGCCCGCCGACCAGCGGTCCGAGGGGGCTGCCGAGCGGGCGGCGGTCGTGGCGCGCCGCGTCGGGCAGGACGTGGGCCGGCAGGTGGGCCGCCGCGTGACGACGGCAGCGCGGCGCCAGGGGTGGCGGGCCCGCACCTCGGCGTGGCTGCTCCTGCCCGTGGCGGGCCTGCCGTGGGTGGGGTTCGGGTACATCGCCTGGAGGGGCCGCCGGGCGGCCTGGGCGGGCGCTGCCGCGCTGCACCTCGGGGTCTCCGCCGGTGCCGTCATCGCGCTGCTCTCCGGTGAGTGGTGGACGGTGCTCGGCGTGCTCGCCGCCGGCGGCGGCTGGGGCGCCGGGGTGGTGCACGGCCTGGTGGCCAACCCCCGGTGGCTGCAGCTGCAGGCCGAGCGGTCGCCGTCGCCGTCGGCCCCTTGGCTCCCCCCGCTCGCCGGCCCGGGCGGACCCGCCGGCTCCCCGGCGGGCGCTCCCCGGCTGCTCGGCCCCGGCGCCCCGACCGACCCGGCCGAGCGCGCAGCGCTGGGCCAGCAGGAGGCCGCGGCGGCGCTCGAGGTCGCCGTGCGCGCCGGCACCGCCCTGCCCGAGGACGCGCTGCCCCTGGTGCGCCAGGTGCACGACGCCGCGCTCCCGCTGCTCGCCCGTGGTGCGGGCCGAGGCCTGCCGCTGCCGGCGCTCGACCTGTACGAGGTCGAGGCCGTGGTCGGTGAGCACCTGCCGGCGGCGCTCGCCCAGTACCTCGTGCTTCCGCCGGGGTACCGGCCCCCGCCCGGCTCCCCGGGCGGCGCGGACGCGCCCTCCCCCGCCGAGTCGCTGCTGGCCCAGCTGCGCTCCCTCGTGGAGCTGCTGGCCGAGGTGACCGAGCGGGTCCACGAGCACGACGCCCGCCAGCTGCGCGTCCAGGCCGCCTTCCTCGGCGACAAGGTCCGCCGGTCCGACCTGGAGCTGTGACGCCGTGGCGCAGAAGGACGACCGGGTCGAGGACGACGACGAGCGCGCCGCGGAGCGCGAGCTGAAGGACATCGAGCGGTACGGCCTGGACGAGCGGGCGCTCACGCCGATCGGCCTGGAGCTCCCCCGGGTGGGCTTCGTGCCCGAGGTCGTGGTGAACGTCGCGCGCTTCGTGTGGCTGGGGGCGTGGATCGCCCTGTTCGTCGCGGGCCAGACGGCGCTCGCGCTCGTGGTCATGTTCGGGTGGATCGCGGCGAACGGCGCGTACGAGAAGCACCGCAAGGCGCTGCGGCGCGAGCGCAAGCGGCAGATCGCCCAGCAGATCGCCCGGCAGGTCGAGGCGAAGGGGCGCACGGAGCTCACCGGGGCGCCCGAGGTGCAGGCGCTCCCGGCGACCCCGGCGTCAGCGCCGACCCCGGCGGCGACCGCGAGCCCCGCCGAGAAGGCGCTGTCGCGGACCCTGCGGCGCGTGGAGACCTCCGAGCGGTTCGAGCGGCGCGACGCGGTGCTGGTGGGCGAGCTGGCCGACGTCCTCTTCCCCCTGCTGGCCAAGGTCGCCGAGCCCGGGGCCGACCCCCTGGTGCGCCGCGACGTCGAGACCATCGCCACCGACCACCTGCCCGACAGCGTCGACGCCTACCTCGCGCTGCCCGCCGAGCACGCCAGGACCAGCCGCAACTCTGCGGGCCGCACCCCGCTGGAGGAGCTGCGGGTCCAGCTCGACCTGCTCCTGACCGGCTGTGAGCAGCTGCAGGAGGCCGTGCTGCGCTCCGACGTGTCGCGCCAGCAGGCGCAGTCGCGCTTCCTGGAGGAGAAGTTCCGCCCCAGCGGCCTGGACCTGTGACGCGCCGGCGTCAGCCGGCGGCCTCGGCGGCCTCCAGCCACTCCTCCTCCAGCGCCTCCTTCTCGGCCACCAGCTCGCGCAGCTCCGCGTCCAGCTTGGCCGCGGCCCCGTAGTCGGCAGCGCTGGCGGCGAGCGCGTCGTGCAGCTTCGCCTCCCGCTCGGTGAGCTTGGAGAGCTGCCGCTCCAGGCGCGCGACCTCCTTGCGGGCGGCGCGCACGTCGGCGGCCGAGGCGCCGGGGGCGCTGCTCGGACGGGCGCTGAGCTGGTCGTCGCTGAGGGTGGTCTGGCCCGAGCCGGCAGCCCCGGCGTGGCGCAGCGCCAGGTACTCCTCCACGCCCCCGGGAAGGTCGCGGATGGCGCCGTCGCCGAGCAGCGCCACCTGGCGGTCGGTGGTGCGCTCCAGCAGGTACCGGTCGTGGCTGACCACCACGAGGGTGCCCGCGAAGCCGTCGAGCACGTCCTCGACCGCGGCGAGGGTGTCGGTGTCGAGGTCGTTGGTGGGCTCGTCGAGCAGCAGCAGGTTGGGGCCGCGCACCAGCAGCCGTGCGAGCTGCAGGCGCCGGCGCTCGCCACCGGACAGGTCGCGCACGTGCGTCCAGGCGCGCGCCGCCGGGAAGCCCAGCCGCTCGACCACCGAGGAGGCGGTGAGCTCCTTGCCGGTGGCCACGTCGAGCACGCTGGTGGCCTCGCGCTCGACCGTCTCCAGCACGCGCTGGTCGGCGACGGCGTCGAGCTCGCGCAGGTCCTGGCTGAGGACGCCGGTGACGACCGTCTTGCCGAGCTTCACGCGGCCGGCGTCGGGCTGCACCTGCTGCAGCAGCAGCCGGAGCAGCGTGGTCTTGCCGGAGCCGTTGACGCCGACGATCCCGACCCGGTCACCGGGGCCCAGGCGCCAGGTGACGTCGTCCAGGAGCACCCGCCGCCCCTCGCCCTCCCCCACGGCCAGCGACGCGCCCTCGACGTCGACGACGTCCTTGCCCAGCCGGGCCGTGGCCGTGCGCGACAGCGCGAAGGCGTCGCGCGGGGGCGGCTCGGCGGCGATGAGGGCGTTGGCGGCCTCGATGCGGAAGCGGGGCTTGCTGGTGCGGGCGGGCGCACCGCGGCGCAGCCACGCCAGCTCCTTGCGCAGCAGGTTGTCACGGCGCTCGGCGGTCACCGAGGCGATGCGGGCGCGCTCGGCACGGGCCAGCACGTAGGCCGCGTACCCCCCGTCGTAGGCGTCGACGACCCCGTCGTGCACCTCCCAGGTCCTCTCCACGACGGCGTCGAGGAACCACCGGTCGTGCGTGACGACGACGAGGGCGCCCTGGGCGGGCTGCCAGCGGGTGCGCAGGTGCTCCGCGAGCCACGCGACGCCCTCGACGTCGAGGTGGTTGGTGGGCTCGTCGAGGAGGAGCACGTCGTCGTCGCCGGCCATGAGGCGCGCCAGCGCCACGCGGCGGCGCTGGCCCCCGGAGAGCTGCCCCACCAGCGCGTCGGCACCACCAGGGGCCGCAGCGGGCCCCTCGAGCAGGTCGCCGAGCAGTCCGTCGAGCACGGAGCGGATGCGCGCGTCGGAGGCCCAGACGTGGTCGGGCACGTCGCCGACCACCGCTCGGCGCACCGTGTGGGCCGGGTCGAGGTCGTCGGTCTGCGACAGGACGCCGATCGTGGTGCCCCGGCTGCGGGTGGCGCGGCCGGCGTCGAGGGCCTGGGTGCCGGCGAGCACGCGCAGCAGCGTCGACTTGCCGTCGCCGTTGCGACCGACGACGCCGGTGCGGGCGCCGTCGTCGAGGCCGAGCGAGACGCCGTCGAGCACGGTGCGGGCGCCGTGGACGACGGTCGCGCCCTCGAGGTTCAGCAGGTGGGCCACGACCCCATCCTCCCCGGCCCGGCGAGCGCTCCAGGACGGGCGGGTCAGCAGCTCGTCAGCGGATGGTGTCGACCGGCCCGGTGGGCGGGGTGTTCGAGGGGTGGAACGGCGAGGTGGGCACCGGGTCGACCTGGCGGGCGCCGTGGACCGGCCCGGTCACGCGCCGCACGTCGGAGGCGAGGCCCGAGGCTGTGAGAGCGACGGCCAGCTCCAGCGCGGCGGACCTGTCGCGCACCAGCACCGCGACCGTGGGCCCCGAGCCGGACACCAGGCCGCCGAGCGCGTCGTGGTCGCGCCCGAGGTCGAGCACCCGCTGCAGCGAGGGCCGCAGGGAGCAGGCGGCGGCCTGCAGGTCGTTGACCAGCGCCGGGCCCAGGGCGGCCGCGTCACCGGCGCGCAGCGCCTGGGCGAGCGGGGCGGGGACGTCGGGGTCGAGGGGCTCGACGGGCGCGCCGGCGGCCACCAGGCGGTCGTGCTCCCGGTACACGGCCGGGGTCGAGAGCCCCTCGTCGGCCAGGGCCAGCACCCAGTGGAACTCGCCGCGACCGAGCACCGGCGTGAGCCGGTCACCGCGGCCCAGGCCCAGGGCCGTGCCGCCCACGAGGGCGAAGGGGACGTCGGCGCCGAGCTCGGCGCCCATCTCGACCAGCTCGTCGCGGGTGGCGCCGGTGCCCCAGAGCAGGTCGCAGGCCAGCAGCGCGGCGGCGGCGGCGGCCGAGCCGCCCCCCATGCCCCCGGCGACGGGGGCGGTCTTGCGGATCGACAGCGCGACGTCGGCGGGGACGCCTGCGCGCTCGGCGAGCAGCTGCGCGGCCCGGACGGCGAGGTTGGACGAGTCCAGCGGGGTGGAGGCGGCGCCCGTGCCGCGCACCGAGACCGTCACGCCGGAGACGCCGTCGCGCGGGAGCGTGGCGCTGACCTCCTCGAAGACCGAGACGGCCTGGTACACGCTGACCACGTCGTGGTACCCGTCGTCCTCGAGGGCCCCGACGCGCAGCGCGAGGTTGATCTTCGCCGGCGCCCGGACGACGACCCGCTCCCCCGGCAGCGTCACCCCGCGAACACTACGGGACGCCGCGGGCCGTCCGGTCTCCAGTGGGGCGTCAGTAGGCGCCGCGGCTGCGGACGACCGCGCCGAAGGTCTTCCAGAGGATCATGAAGTCGAACCCGAACGACCAGTTCTCGACGTACCGCAGGTCGAGCCTGACCGACTCGTCCCAGTCGAGGTCCGAGCGCCCGTTGATCTGCCACAGCCCCGTCAGGCCGGGCTTCACCACCAGCTTGCGCCGGGCGTCGTCGCCGTAGACGGCCACCTCCCGGGCCAGCGGCGGGCGCGGGCCCACCAGCGACATGTCGCCGCGCAGCACGTTCAGCAGCTGGGGCAGCTCGTCCAGCGACAGGCGCCGCAGCACCGCTCCGACGCGGGTCACCCGAGGGTCGTGCTTCATCTTGAAGAGGACCTCGTTGCCCTCGCTGGAGGCCGCAAGCGCCTGCAGGCGGGCCTCGGCGTCGACCACCATGCTGCGGAACTTCAGCATCTGGAAGGTCTTGCCCTCCAGGCCCACCCGCTCCTGGCGGAAGAAGACCGGCCCCTTGCTGTCGAGGCGCACGGCCACGGCGATGCCGACGAGCACCGGCAGCAGCACCAGGATGCCGGCGGCGGAGGCGACCCTGTCGAAGGTCGCCTTGACCAGCCGGCGGAACCCCGTCAGCTCGGGGCGCTCCAGGTGCAGCAGCGGCAGCCCGCACACCGGGCGGATGGCGACGCGCGGACCCACCACCTCGGTGATCGCGGGCGCGACGTACAGCTCGGCGTGGGTCTCCTCCAGCACCCAGCCCAGGCGGCGCAGGAAGGCGCCGTCGACCTCGGGGGTGGGCAGGACCGCGACGGCGTCGACGCCCTCGCGCAGGGCCACGTCGGCGGCGTCTCGCAGCTCCCCGAGCACCGGCACGTCGAGGGCCGCCAGCGCCCGCTCGGTGGTGCCGGGGCGGCCCGTCGGCGACGCCGGGAGGCACACGCCCGCGACGCGCATGCCGTGGTAGCTGGCGCGGCTGATCTGGCGCACCATCGCGAGGGTCCCCTCGCGGTGGCCGACGACGAGGACGGACTGCATGTGCAGCCCGCGGCTGCGCTGGCCGTGCAGCCACTGGCGGACGGCGTAGCGGAGCACCATGAGCAGGCAGGTGCCGAGCGGGATGGCGATGATGACGTACCCGCGGGCGATCTCGAGGCGGAAGGCCCATGACGTGGTGCCCACCAGGGCGAGCGTGAAGATGCTGGCGCGCAGCACCCGGTCGTACTCCTCGTTGCCGAGCCCCATGAAGCGGGTCTCGTAGGCCCGGAAGACGAAGAGCGCCGCGAACCACGCGACGGGGATGATCGCCAGCAGCACCGCGCTCTGGATGGGGTGCGCCTCGGACGGGCCGAACCGCAGCAGGTACGCGAGCAGGGTGGCGCCCAGCACGGCGCAGACGTCGACGGCGATGACCCGCCGCCGGTAGGACGGCGCCCAGTGGGTGCTCGGCTGCGCCACGCGGGCCACGCGTCCGGGGAGCGCGAAGGGCTCGGCTGTGCGGGGCACGTCCAGCGTCATCCACAGCTCCTGCGTCCTGCCAGACCCCCCCGACCGCCGGCGCGGCGCCCAGAGGGCCTGCCACCGTTGGTCTCCCAGGGATACTTCTACCCGATGCAGGGCCGTCCGGGTGACCGGTGTGCCGCATTCGTCGCGAACCGGCCGTCCCCCCTAGTGGATCGTGACACGGTGCGGATCACGTGCGGGTCGCGCGCGACCGGACCTGCGCGAGGCGCGCGAAGCCCTCGACGTCGAGCCGCTCGCCGCGCAGGGAGGGGTCGATGCCCGCCTCCCGCAGCGCCTCCTCGGCAGCCGCCGGTGACCCGGCCCAGCCGGCCAGCGCGGCCCGCAGCGTCTTGCGGCGCTGCCCGAAGGCGGCGTCGACGGCGGCGAACACCTCCTCGCGGCTGGCCGTCGTGGCCGGGGGCTCGCGCCGCTCCAGGCGCACGAGCGCGCTGTCGACGTTCGGCACCGGCCAGAACACCTGGCGGCCCACCGACCCCGCCATCGAGGCGCGCGCGTACCAGGCGGCCTTGACGCTCGGGACGCCGTAGACCTTGCTGCCGGGGCCCGCGGCGAGCCGCTCGGCCACCTCGGTCTGCACCATGACGAGCACGGTCTCGAGCGAGGGGAAGCGCTCCAGCAGCGTCAGCAGCACGGGGACGGCGACGTTGTACGGCAGGTTGGCGACCAGCTTGGTCGGCGCGCCGGCCGCGGCGCCCGCGGCCCCGTCGAGGGCCGGCAGCTCGGTGACGTCGAGCGCGTCGGCCCGGACCACCCGCAGATGGGCCTCGAGCCCGCCGTCGGGGTCGTGGGCGAGGTCGGGACGCCGGGCGGCCACCGTCACAGGCAGCTCGGCAGCGAGGCGCTGGTCGATCTCGACGGCGACCACGCGCGCGCCGGCGGCCAGCAGCGCCAGCGTCAGCGACCCCAGCCCGGGGCCGACCTCGAGGACCACGTCGCCGGGCTGCACCCCCGCCTTGGCCGCGATGCGGCGGACGGTGCCGCCGTCGTGCACGAAGTTCTGCCCGAGGGACTTGGTCGGTCGCACGCCGAGACGGCCCGCCAGGGCCCGCACGTCGGCGGGGCCCAGCAGGCCGTCGTCAGCTGGTTCGGTGTTCAGGCC
>Ga0325403_1000393_pt1 | contig 29577 bp, 15 predicted proteins | sample PopdelMetagenome_19_FD_205665 | JGI IMG/M metagenome (GOLD analysis project Ga0325403, IMG submission 205665) | Populus deltoides microbial communities from Bellville, Georgia, United States - Xylem-PdKOR-R4 | ecosystem: Host-associated > Plants > Phyllosphere > Stem > Wood/Secondary xylem... | reverse complement strand
GAACTTCGGTTCGAGCTCAGTCGTCAGGTTATTACACTATGCTCGAATTTAATATTGGTCAATATGTATTTTTTTATCTGATTAATTGTGGTTGATATATTAGAAATTATTATGTTGTTTACTTGAGAAAATAAGATATGCGATGTGATAAATTAATTCTTGAATTAATAGGATTAATGCCCTGGTGAATGGGCGTGATAAGGAATTGATTCCCTGATTAATGGGATTAGAACCCTGGTAATTGGGCAAATCGTTGAATTAATTACTGAATTAATGAGTTTAATGTCCTGGTGAATGGGCGTGATGAGGAATTAAGTCCCTGGTTAATGGGATTAGTACCTTAGTGAATGGGTAAATTTTTGAACTAATTCCTGATTTAATGAAATTAGTGCCCTGGCAAATGGGTGAGATGTAGAATTAATTCCCTGGTTAATAGAATTTGTACCCTGATGAATGGGTGAAACGTTAAACTATTTTTTGGATTGATGACAATAGTGCTGGTTGAATGGACTGGTAGAAAAATTAATCATCTATTAGTGAATGTAATGGCGTGTTAATTGGGCGATAGGAATAATTATATTTTATTGATGTTAAAAAAATAAAATAATAAAAACAAAATCATAGATTATTTTGAAATTTAATTGATATGTAATAATAGATGAGCAAGTTAATTTAATGATCTTTTGACTAAATTTACAAAAACAAAAGTAGAAAGAATTTTATGGATATCTTTTTTTTCATTTATCTAATTGAATTATTGTATTAAATCTATTTTCAAGTACATCCCCCTATCGGACTAAAAAGTAGATTAGTTTCCTTATATTTTGTTGGATATCATGTTGTAATGAATGAATTTATCAATTTGTTATGTAATAATGCGTCTATAGTTTATCGAAAGCTCTTTTATGTAGTATAATCTTAATTATGAATTTCCTCTTTAGTTATGAACTTATTTCGATTATAATTTCGTTAATGGTCCTTATTTGTAAATCTTTGAATTGCGTAATGTACTCCAGTTACAATTTTTAAAATAATTCTTTAGATTGCATCAATGTAAATGTGGGATATTGAATTGTTTAGACATGTGTGAATTTGATTATTAAGAAGTTGTGATGTAATGAGAGGAAGATGTCCTGGATGATAGGACGAGTAAGAGATTTGTTAATTGAGGATTGTGAAAGAAGAGTCGATAACTTGGTACCTAAAAATATAGAGGAAACTCTGCCGAATTTTATTGATTACAGAAGAAAAAAAATCCCTAGTCTTAATTGAATTATTATATCCTTGCTCTTTGTTTTAAATACATATGTTGGGGTTGTTACAAGGGTAGTGGTTTGTTTGCCTAAAACTTTGATTTTCAACCCATTGTTTTTAATCCAAAACATGTAAAAAGCACCTTAGACACTTTGATAATCTTATTTCTAGCATCAAAGAACCCAAAAAATTGTTCAAAAACCCAAAATCAACCTAAAAAAAAACTTTGTGAGCTTAGATCTACCATCCCTAGCGATGCTAATGTCAAAGAACACCCTATTGGAAACTCTCCTAATCAAATAGAACTCATTGACACCAAGATCGTCCATTTTGATGGCTAGAATTGATGTCAATTGATACTTTCTCTCTCTACCATCAAAATTCAACGAGTCTTTCTCTCCCCTGCCAAACTAAGGATTGAAAATAAGAAAATAAAGTTTTGTACCAAAATTGAATTGTAGAAAACTCAAAGGACCAAAAAGTGATCATTTGGGGAATTGGAGGACTAAATTGAACTTTTCAAGTCAATTTTGAAACCACCACCTATTTTTGATTTTTTTTTTATTATCCTCATTCTTTCAATTTTGCCTTTGGTGAACAAATAAGAAGCAATTGGCTATAAATTTTACAACAAAAGGACTCAATCAAGGAGAAACAAAGTTTGAGGATCAAAATGAAAAAAAAATTTGCTCCTTGAATTCACAGTGAATTATGAGACGGTGAACAATGCACATGTGTATAGTATGTTCACCTTATGTCTTTGTTTTCTTAATTAGTTATTTGACCCGAGCTTCACCGTGGATCGAATAATTTTATTTTTAGTAAAAAAAATGAATAAATAGGCTTATCCTACATGTGTTTTTTTAATAGAAAATGCAAAAAAAAAAAAACAGTTGAAAGGAAAAAAATGAAAATGAAAATATTCAATTAAAAAAATACAAAAACACACGATATAATTTGGGTTAATCAATCATACCTGCGAACCTAGTCATTGACCTTATTAGATTTAACAATTTTTTATTTCTAAAATTATTTCTTATTTAGTTATATGTCAATCAAGCACATGAGATTTGTTTTTATATCAAGCATCAATTCTTTTTTTTTTTTAAATAAGGGTGATGAGTGGGATTGAAATAAAAAAATAACCCTGATTTTTTTAAAAGTTTGACAAGAAAAGAAGGTTCTTTTTAGGTCAAATAAAAAACCTTTTAAAAAAAACAAACAAATGATGAAATGAGTTATTTATTTTTAATTTTAAGGGGTTAAAGATACATCAAATTTAGAAATTATGAAGAAAAAAACAAACAACCATACAATAAATTAAATAATATTCTATAAAAAAAATCATAAAACATTGTTAAAATTTTGATATATATTTTTTTAAAAAGACAAAAAAAAAACTTCAATAAAAAAACCAAAATTGAAGGTTGAAATTGAAAAAAAAAAATAAAGGATGAAAAAAATCAACTGACAAAAAATAAGGCCAAAGCATGTGAACTTGGTTTAGGTGGCTTAGCGTATTTAAGCTTAAAAACGCCCAAGTCTACACACCTAGATTGACTTAATTTTTTTTTTAAAGGGCAGACTACCCATCGTCTGCTTTATTTTTTTTTAAAAGCAGGCTACGTGTCGCCTATTCCTTCCCAATGGTGGCTGAAAAATTATGGTAGGTGTTTTTTTCCCAAAGAACTCTATTTTCATTATTCTTGATCCAAAACACTTAGAAAAATACCTTGATAAATTCATCCAAAGTGTTTTTTTTTAAATATCTAACAACCCAAAATCCAACCCGAAACCAAAAATATTTCTGAGCTCAAATATGTTTTTTTGATTATAAAAAATACCTAAGTGTAACTCCCCTAACCAAATAGAACCTCATGACACCAAGTTCAACAGTTTTGGTAACTGTAGTTTGCGTCAACAATGATTTTTTTTTATTGCCAAAATATATCGACTTATCTCTCATCTTTTAAACTGAAAAATAAAAAAATAAAGTTTTAAATCAAAATTATTTTTTTTATAATGTTAAAAAACAAAACGGTCCCAATCTTTATAATTCAGAAAGTATCTAAACTGAACATTTCTCCAAAATATTTGAAAATGCCACCTATTTTATCCGTATTTATCAGTTTGGTCATTTGTTTTTTTAATTCTTTTCATTTCTTAACAATTTTAAATAAATCAACCTTTAATTAGGTTATTAAAGGAAAAAAAAATATTTCTTTTAAACAAAGAAAAGGAATGGAAAAAAAAAAAGAAAAAAAAGACTTATAGGCATAATGAATTCATATTGCTCATTAGTGTGTGTTTACAGTGTGTGGACGCACATACTTTCTCCTACACTTTTTAAGTATTGTTAATAAAATATATCATTTTTATTTCCATGGCATCCATTTAAACTAAACACTATTTAGTGGGAATAAAATTTGTATTTTCATTTCTATCATTTCATTTCATGTTATCAAATGACATCCAATTGAGAAACATTGGTTTTAAAAAATAAATGGAAAAATTATCATGGATACCGTATAGTTATGTTTTTATAATGCTTTCATCCTTTATATATTTTTTTTAGAAATACTATATATAATTTTATAGTATCAAAATACATAATTTGTAAATCATAAAGATTTTCTATTAATATTGATAAAAAAAACAAACGGAAAATCATAATAAAGAGAAATCTAGATTAAATTATCATATTCTCCATTTGTTGTTGGGTGCAAGATTAGTCAATGGAATTTGATTCTTGGATTCCTTGATATGATTTTTCAAGTGTGTCATACTTTGCTTGTTTATATTCTAGAGGACAGCATCAGATTTTAATTCCTTTTCTTCTCTAATTACAATCGCATACTATGGCATAGATTTGTTTTTAGTGGATCAAATTAGTCAGTGTGGAACAAAATTCGTTATCTAAATCCTAAACCCTATTTTTAGCAATAAAATCTACTATACCAATCTATCACATCGTTTTAGTAGTCACATTTTGATTATTGAGGTTCTAATTAAGAACATGATTTATATATATATATATTGGCACTCCTCACGCCATGCACGATGTCTGGTGACTGGTGCCTTATGTGTTAGGCACGAGGCTTAACGCCTTGCGCCCCAAGCATCATGGCCTAGGCTCAATCTTGGGCATTGTTTAGGTCCGAGCTTGTGGCTAAGGTTCAATACCTAATCCTTTGTGATTTTTTTTATTGAACCTCGGCTTTTTAGCCTGATCTAAAGTGCCAATAAATTTACTCGGCAAGTCTATACTTCACCTACATCACTAGGTGTGACCCATCATATTTTTATAATATTAATGTTTGTATCATGAATATTTGTCTCCCAATTATGTTTGTGTAAATGATATTTATATGTCATTAATGTTACTACGGTGGAATGACTTTTCAGCCTCATCATTCAAGCAAACAAACAAGATTCATGAGGTATAAATATCTCTTAAACCATTTAAGTAAAGGGTTCATGATTTTTTATTCTCAAGATATACACATAAACATATGCTCTTATAGAACATTTATTACATACCAAAACATGAACAAACAACATTGTTTTTGAGATTTAATGCTCTTTCACTTATTTATTGCACTTTATTTCTACAAAGATATTAACTTATGTATTTGAGAGTTTTCAAATCCACCAAAAAATAAACTGTTTGGTAGATATTATGCTTCTTACATCAAGTTATTACATTCCTTAGCTATAGAGGATAAATCAAGTAGTAATAACACTTGATTAAACCTATTATCTAACCACCAAAAAACTTTATTCCTAAACATTTTAAATTGTAGAACATTATCCTCAAACGAGTCCTTAAACATTAACATATAGACATATAGCTTCCTTATATCTGGTTTAGGTATACTTTGTTATCACCATAGTTTTTATAAGCCAAAACTCTTGTTATAGTTGAAAAATAAATTGATATTACACACATTTAAAAACGTAATTAATATCATAAGATTTTTTTCAAGAAACTACGAAATAGTAATTTGTGGAATGAAAAAAAATATAAAAAACTATCTTATGCAGTGGAAAACTAGTTTATTGGTATACATTATCTTGCGAGTCAAATTGAATTTTTTGTGAATGTAAAAAAATATTTAGATTATAAAAAACTATATGATATTGTTATTTAACCCGACTTGATAAGTCAATCTTAAAACCTTCTAACCTAACTCCTTGTTTAATCTAGATTTAAAATTAATTCATGTAGGAGTTGCCTAGAATGACCCAGTCAAAATTAACCTGCCAAATCCGTTACTTAGATTATGGACTCCACCGGGTTTAACAACTTTGTTTTTTTATTAAACTAGTTTTTACTTGATGATATTATAACAAAGATAAACGTTCACATAATTGAAAACCAACCAAATATCATGATATTTGTTTGAAACACAATAACATTATAGAAATCAAACCAAAATAAAATTTGAAGACCAATTCAAAATCAACCAAATGTTGAATGATAAAATTGAAAAAAAAATTCAATAAAAACAAATGTCAAATGGTGAAATTAAAAAAAAAAAGCTAGGGATGTGGGCCTGGGTGACCTTACGCTCAAAGCCTTTTAAAAAAACCCTTATGCATATACTTGCTAGGCCCGCGTCTATTTTTTGTTATTTTTTTCGTTAAGAGTGAATAACGTGACAAGTCACCTATTTCACATAATCCGACCACCACTGATCTGCCTGGAAAATTAGGGGGTTTTCTTAAAAATCTATTTCAACCCAATTTCATCCAAAAACACTTTAAAAACATCATAAAAACCCGTACAAGCCATTTAATAATCCTAAAACACCCCAAAATTACTTCAAAAAATAAAAATCAACTGAATCCAAAAATTCAAAACCAAACTCGATTTGTCTTTCTCTTTATGTTCAAAGGAACGACCACATCCAATGAAATCTTCTTGAGAAAAGGAACCTATTGATATAAAAAAAAATATTTTGGTGGTCGAATCATGGTTAATCGATAATCTTATTGTTTTTTAATGATTTTTTCTCTACTCTCTCTCAAATTCAGAAATTAAAAAATAAGTAAAATAAATTTTTAAATGAAAGTGAAAATACCAAAAACTTTTGAGATTGATCATGTATTTTCTTATATTTTAGATTGTGGTCCTTTATTTTTAATTATGTTTTTCTACAACAATTTAAAATGTTATCTCTTGAAATTAGATAAAAAATATTAAAATCAAAAAGAAAAAAAATCTAAGCTGAAAAAGAAGAAGAAGATGAAAATGTACCATTCTTTTAGTGGATTATATAATATATAATATAATTTAACTAAATATTGGTGGAACACGATAAATCATTTGAAGTTTCAAAACTTTTAATTCCTTTACTTTTATTAAAAGGTGATTAAAGATCGTCCGACTAGCTATTTCCATCGCATTCGGCACCATCTACTATACAATAGTAACATGGTTTGATGAAAGCAATTAAATTAGCCTAGAGTTGATTTAATTAAGATTATATTTGTTATCATGGTTATGCCTGTTTTTTAAATTATTTTTATTTTAAAAAATATTAATTAATAATTTTTAAATATTTTTTTATTGATTTTATTATTAAAAAAATCTAAAAAATTATTATTTTAATTAAAAAACTTTTTTACATATTATTAAACACACATAATAAGTTTTTAGATAACACGGTTGTTTTTTTCAAATTAATTTTTTTAAAAATTATATTTTTAAAATTTTAAATTATTTTAATGTGTTGATGTTAAAAATAATTTTTAATAAATAAAAATAATAATATTTTAATATATTTTTAAGAAAAAATACTTTAAACTCTAATTATTATTATAATCTTAAATAATTTTCTGACATGATTAATTAATTATTATTGTTATTATTACGGTTGTATCTTTAGATCGAAAAAAGAGAGGAAAAAGGCCAGGTGGTTTCGGTTTCGAAGAATTATCGAACAAAAAGACGACAAGTACATCGTGTTAAACACTTATCTTTTCCACAGCTGCTTACCTTTTCTTTTTCATTTTCCCGTTGAAACAAAATTCCAGCTCCACAAGGCGGCGCCGCCACCACCACCACCACCACCACCACCCTTGGTTTTTAACGGTCTCTCTCTCTTTCTCTCCACAGTCAGTTCTCACTTCACACACGCCTCTTCTTTTCTTCTCTCTCACGTACGGTCTTTCTCTTTCTCCCTCTACACACACGATATTTGTATATATGCATCGCCGAACATAGAAGCAGCAGAGCCTTAGAAAGAAAGAAAGACAGAGATGGATCAGCAGGTGAAAGAGAATGGGAATTGTTCGGGCCGGGTTGTGGAGGGACCGACGAACCCGATGGTAACACCCCTTTTGACGGACCTTTATCAGTTTACAATGGCTTATGCTTATTGGAAAGCCAATAAACATCACGAGCGAGCTGTGTAAGTGCTTTGCTTTTGTTCTTCTTTTCTTTTCCTTTCCATAGATTCTCTTTTAGTTATTTATTTATTATTTGGTGGTTGCGGGAATTGGAGTTTTAGCTGTTTTTTTTCCTTAATCCTACTAAATTAATATTCCGTCGGTTAGTTAATTATATTGTATAATTGGTTTATTTATTTATCAAAGCTGTAGTATTAAATTTGACTGAAGAATTAATTTGCCTGATTACTTTCGAGTTTTCAACTGGAGTTTTGCTTTAAACTTGAAATTCTTTCGCTTTTTTTAATAAAAAGAAAAATTGCTAAGATAATTTAATTTCTTTGGGGTTTTTCATTTGAATTTTGGAAGTCTTTGTCAAGTTTCCATTTTTAATGGATAAATAAATAAATAATTAATTAGAATTTGACACCTTGTAATTAGTTGGAAGAAGATATCATGCTAAGGGCGGCCATTCTTTTTTAAAATTCAAGGATATCCTAGAATGTGACTTTAGATTATTCAAGTATAAGAAGGTAATTATCTCATAATTCATCGACCTGAATTTAACCTCGAAACGAAACAATTAAGGCAGTAAGGAAGGCCTTGGTCAAATACTAGTAAGTCTTCCTAAAAGCACTTTCAAAGTGTTTATGTCAGTCTTATAGCTTGCCGGGTGCTTTATTTTATCTTTGAGCTTCTTGTTATGCAGATCCCCTTGTGGGTATGCAGTCGTTTCCATATTGCAAAGCTAATACTTATGGTTGAATGTACTGATCAAGGAGCTCGTTAATGTTTGTGTTATGCGGTTCTCAGTTTCGATCTATATTTTCGGAAGAATCCATTTGGTGGCGAATATACAGTCTTTGCTGGTTTAGAAGAATGCATCAGGTTAATTGCGAATTTCAAGTTTACCGAGGATGAAATCTCTTTCATCCGTGAAAGTCTTCCTGGTTCATGTGAGGTAAACGAGGCTGACCAGTAACAATCTTCAACTCAGGCCAAAATAATTTATAAATTTATGCTGTAGAGTAAAAATTGGAAAAGTTCAGGCATGTGATGAGAGCACTTCTCTCTTTCTAGAATTCGTGTTTCATGGGAACTCTCTTTTAATTCTGAAGAGAAGAACTAAATATAGGATCTGGCAGGATGGTTTCTTCAATTATCTTAGAGGATTGGACTGCTCAGAAGTTGAAGTATATTCCATTGCAGAGGGTTCAGTTGTCTTCCCCAAGGTACCTCTGCTAAGAATAGAAGGACCAATTGCTGTGAGTACCATCAAACTGTTTTTTCCTCTATTTTCTTGTTCATGGTTTACCATGCACCATTTTCTCTCAAGTTGATCTTAATCATTTAATGATGTTGTAGGTGGCGCAATTGCTGGAAACCCCATTAGTGAATCTTGTCAATTATGCATCTTTAGTGGCCACAAATGCAGCTAGGCATCGATTTGTTGCTGGAAAATCAAAAATGCTTCTTGAGTTTGGGCTTCGGCGGGCTCAGGTTGCTGACTGTATTTTGATTCCTTTTTATGTTTTAAAGCTGGCTTGAGTTATCTTTTTTGAGAAAACTTATTATTTTATGCGTAGGGACCTGATGGTGGGATATCAGCATCAAAATATTGCTACCTTGGAGGATTTGATGCAACAAGGTAATTCTAAACATTTAAGTTGCTGCATTTTTGTATCATGCAGTGATTCATCTCTCTTATTGATGGATCCTCAGAGTGGTAAACTTCTATGCCTTCTAATCATACAACAATGATTCATTTTAAGCATTATCTTTCCATGTTAAGAGCCACTTTAATATTTCTTGAATCCAAATATAATCTTTCATTCTGTTTGTTAGGAGGGGGAGGGATTGGAGAGAAGGGATGGAGTGTATATATCATTTGGCAAGAAGGATAAGAATCCAAAGAATCTTTCCTCACTTATAAATTCCAACCCTTACAATTTAGATGGATTGGCTCCTATCCTTCTATTCGATTATAATTTTCAATGCTTTCAGTTTGAATGGATTGACTCTTATCCTTCTCCTCTGTTAGCCAAACTACTAGAGGGATGGTAAACCATCCTTCCATCCTTTCTCCTCTCTTCCCTGTCCTTCTCCCAATCCATCCTTCCTGACAACAGACTCTTAAAGTAGGGAGTAGTAGCCAGTAGATAACACTGCTATGATTATCAACTACAAGAAAGTTTTTAGTGTACAACTCAATTTCAGCATATGAATTTCTTCAAAATCAGTTAACATGTGCTTTGGCTAAGGTGATTCAAGGTTGGTTTGGGTGGACATAGCTCAATGGTTCTAATTGTGCCTTTAGGAAATGGAGGAAAAACCGAGACAGGGAGCTTCTTCAAAGATGAGAAAAATATCTTGATTTACTCGGTGCATGGTTTACGAAATCATTGTATCTCATTGTGCCTTCAGGGAAAGGAACAAAACTGAGACAAGGAGCTTCTTCAAAGCTGAGAAAAATACCTTGGTTTACTTGGTTCATGAATTTGATAGCAAAGAGAATTTCTGCATCCTCTCAAACTGGTTAAAGTGAGGCCTAAACTGTCCTTGTTCCTAAAATAGGGTAGGAATAGCATTCTGGTGCTGGAAAAATTATTTTTCTGAATTTTGAGTGAGTGAGATATGGCCGGAGGTATTTTAATGCATTCATTTTTACTCCATGCATTGGCCCATAACTGATTTGTCAGCAACAAATTTCTAAGAAGCCAGTAGGCCTTTGTAATCAGCAACCAAATGATAATTTGGGTTTCTTTTATGCAACATGGATAAATAAAGTTGCATGCAAAAATCACATTTCTTTCCATGATACTATGGCTGTTTTTCGACATCTTAATTGATAGTTGCCTACTTCTGCCTTTTGTTTTGGCAGCAATGTTGCAGCTGGACGGTTATTTGGGATACCTCTGCGTGGAACACATTCCCATGCATTTGTCAGCTCATATATGGTTAGCAATTAATCTCAAAGAGCATTATAAGACATCCATTTTTATCTTTACAAAGGGAATTTCAGTGCAATTGAGATTATGTGTGTTTCATCATATATGCTTCATAGTTGCATTTCAATTAACAATTTTTTTTTTAAATGCATGTGCTTAAAATGATATAGTGGTCATTATGTGCAGTCATGAATGTTAATTCTTAAGATAAATTTTCTCCTTTAGGCACCACTCTTTCTCTCTCAAATTATAGGCCTGTTTCTTTTTCTGCGGTATTTCACATGCTTGTGCCAATGTTTATACATGTATGCAATGTGCGTTAAATGATATTATTTCCTTGCTTTAGGTTTAGTCAATCTTTCATCTAAATTATCCAGTTGTTTGCAGAGCCCTGATGAGATCACAGACAAGTCACTTCGAAGTGCTGATGGATCAAGTAGTTGTGAGGACCTCGTTAGTTTAGCTCAGACATGGTTAAGTAAAATTCAGGTCTTCTTCAATGGCCCTCTGCATTCATTTTGATAATTCGTCAAAAGTTGTTCATCCTATGTTCGTCTTGAAAATGTTTGCCTAGATAACACAAAATAAGTATTCTTTCATTTATTTTGAGATAACTAGTTGTGTGGCTTATGGATCCATCTGTTGTCAGTGTGGGGTAGAAATACAAGGAAAGTAAATATGGAAGTTTTTAATTTGTTGATGAAACTTCTATAGATGTGAGTTGTGTAATCAAGAATGCTCAGTTAACATACTTAAAAAAAAAAATAGAAAAAGAAAAAGATGAAAAAGAAGGGACCGAGGTCCAATTTTTTCAAGTTCTAAAAGATGAAAAACTTCTGTTATTTATGCTAGCAGTTATATTTGTGCATTACATGTGAGCTTATTTATGTTAAACAATCTTGATATTATCATAAAAGTGCACTCTCTTTCTCTCTCCACTTGTTATAACCTTGTTGAGGTTTCTAGAAGGAGCACACGTGATTTTTCACTCTAAATTCAGATTGCGGAAAGGTTTTTCTTGTTCTACATATATTTTAGATTCCAGAAAGTGCATTTTGTTTTTGGGAATAGTGTTTTTGGAAAACAATGCTGATTACTTCTAAAGACGTGCCAAGATTGAGTTTTTTAGGAACTTAATGGTTCGTCGCAGATACTATCACACTGAGAAAATCTAGCACTGCAAGTCATTTTAATATCTAACATTGATAAATATATTTTCTTACTTCCTTGACAGCTAATTGGTATGAACAATGGCTTGATCCTATAATTCATTCTTCATTTGCTTATTATGCTCCCTTTCACTTTTTTTTTCTTTAATTTTTTGTAGTTTGATTAATATGGTTCATGCTATGCAGTGGTCAAGTTCATTACGTGGTATTTTTGGTGAGACCAATCAAAGTGAGCTAGCAGCTTTCACCTCATATGCCTTGGCGTTCCCTATAAGCTTTTTAGCTCTTGTTGACACATATGACGTGAGTGTAGTTTTTTCTTCCAGGTTGCTATGTTTCATTTCCCTGGACTAAGCCTATCTGTCAATAACTGTTTCCTGGATAAACATTTTTTGTTTTCTTTTTTTTTTTCCAATTTATTTATCAAGATTTGACATCTTGCTGGTTGATGTTGTGCTTTTCTTTAGATTCTCAATATTGAAGTTTAGATTGACATACAATCCTGTGTGATCAGGATTATCCCTCACAGAAAACCTGTGTACATGTTTAGCACGAAATATTGTAAAGAACAAGCCAAAGTCAACAATTGTTTGATCAAATTTCAGTAACCTCTTAAACTCTATTCAAATTTGCAGGCATTGTTTATGAAGTTCATCTTCTCAAAACACCTGTCATCTAGGCCACTCAATATCTTGAAATTTATAAAAAACCATATTCTTTTGAACGAATTGAGACATTAAGGTTGCATTTACTTGTGAAAAAGTTTTCCAGAATTTTTTTCTAAGAAACAGAAAACTAAAGAGAACATGTTATTAATTGGGAATGAAAATTGTTTTTTGAAAACATCTTTTCTAATTCTCCATTTTTGTAGAAAATTGGAAAACACCGAAATGGTTGTCTTCCAAATCCTTTTCCAAATTCTCCACTATTAAAATAAAGGTTGTGTTCGGTTCACCTAATATTTATGGCCATTCCTTTTAATATTTTCAACTTAAGCCAAACAAGGTCCTTGTTAAAAAAAAGGCCATTGTTTTCTATTTTGGAAAATTTGTATTTAGTTAACATGTTCCCTTAATTTTCCAAAATAGAAAACAATGTAGCCTAACCACTATGAATCTTTAGGCAAAATATCTGCAAAGTTTAATTATATGCTGTCTTTACTTTATGCTGCATCCTGCACTTTGTCTTGTTAATAAGCTAAGTTGTTATTTTACAAATCATATATCTAGTAACCTGTAAATGTGACCAAGAATCTGAATGTCAAGATGAAGGGAAATCTTATCAAGGTCTATAACCTCTGAAATTTATTCCAATTCACCTCTGCTTTCTAATATGTACAACTCTTCTTCTCAAAATGCTGATGTTTATATTTTGTATCATCAAGCATGTGGCATTCTACAGAATAGACTCTAAACTTTTCCATTATGAAATGGTGCAAGAACTCTTATAATGTTTCCATGACCAGCAAAGGTTAATTATATGTTGCACCTTCTTTTTGCTGCATTCTGAACTTTTGTCTTAAAATTTAAGTGGTGTGGTTACTTTAATTAATTATCACTTTATAGCAGTTAAGATTGTTTTTTTAATCTGTTTGGTTTCTTTACCAGGTTATGAGGAGTGGAATCCCTAACTTTTGTGCGGTTGCTCTCGCACTTAATGATCTTGGGTAAGTCATAAGGTTTATGAGTGTATTGGAATTCTTGCTAAGCAAAATTTCCTTTTTCTTCTACTATCATGGGTATTGAAACATACTGTTTTTTCTTTTTTTTTTTCCTTAAATTTCTCATTCCATTCTTGTCATCATGTTTGGGTAATAGTATCTCTCTCAAAAGCTCAATGCCAATATTAGGCAATTCAAATTATTAGGCTCTATTTGGCATTGCGGTCCAACCATGCTTTTGAAAACTTTTGAATTTTCTTTTAGCTTCAAATTATTTTTTTTTGGTGTTTTTGGGTTGTTTTGATATGCTGATGTCAAAAATAAATTTTAAAAAATAAAAAAGAATAATTTTGATGTATTTCCAAGTGAAAAGCACTTTAAAAAACAACTTTTACCACACTTCCAAATAGGCCCGTAGCAGGCATAAATGGCAGCACCAAGATCTCATATTCTGAAACTGTGACACTGCCTCCACTTTGGTTAATGCTTTCAGTTTCACAAACCTATCCAACATTGAAATCACATGTCTTCACATCTAACAGATGGCTTCTGCCATCCTATTGATTTATACCAATTCTTGGTATCTCCTCCTTTGGCCCTGTATTTTCTTCAACCGGGGCTTCAACTGAATATTCCTGTGATTCAGAATTCAACCAGATATTTGCAATATACAGTTTAACAATTTGCTACATTTTACAAGCATCATGCAACATCTTCCAGAGCTCGATGCATCAGTTTCTCACAGCCATTTCCAATGATTCACCTCCAACAGCAATTTCTATCTTAAACCAAAGGCATTGATGAGAAAACTCCAGATATCATTCATCATTAATCATTGTCACATTAGCTTGTGGTTCAATTGTCTAGTCTTTTATTTGCATAGCTTTCTGAAAATGTTTTATTGTTTCTCCATGGTGACCTTTAATAGTACTCAATTTACACTGGTGATTTTAGATGGTTTACTTTGCAGATATAAAGCGGTAGGCATTAGATTAGATTCTGGTGATCTAGCATATTTGTCTTGTGAGGCCCGGAAGTTCTTTAGAGCCATTGAGAAAGAATTTGGAGTTCCTGGTTTTGGAAAGATGAGCATTACTGCTAGTAATGACCTCAATGAGGAAACTTTAGATGCTTTAAACAAACAGGTAATCATTCTGCAATAAAACTGCTCTGGTGCTCTGAGCAAATTACTTATGTTTCCTGTTTTGGAGCTCAGTGGAGGGATTAGTTATTCTATAGAGCATGTTTAAGAATGGTTTCACATGAAAATTCTCTGGCATTGTGGGTTTGCTCCTGGCATGATCATACGCTGCTGAGCAACCAGGAAAATTTCTTACAAATATCTGGCATCTGAGCTGTCTTACTTAGCCGCATGCTATGTTAAGATGCCATAGCTGAATTCCACTAATTTTACTTCAAGCCTGGGGCAATTTATACATTTAACTGAGATAATTCAGTAAGTAATGGGATACAGTTTTCAAATACAGAAAGGGCTCAAAATATTGTGTTTCAGTTTTTACACCAAGAATTAGGATCTTTATTCATAAAACTTTTCTTAACCACTAAAGATAAAAAAAACTTAAAAAAGCCACATAATGTGTGGTTTCATAATCCGTCATCCAATGCCCTACGTAATCTGCTCTGTTGTTATCTTCATGTGCCTTTCAACACTCCTTTGGCATCTGCTTCCATGCCTTTTCTCCACATGGGAATTCTTAACACAGAAAATAGGAATTTATGTATTTTTTTTTTTATGTTGGAGAGTTATTTAGTTGAAAAATGTTTTGGTCAAACATTAAATGCCAAAATTGTTGCTGATCTGGTTTTCAAATGTGTTACAGCAGCATGAATAAAATTTCCATTATTCAGCTTGTTTGTTTTTGTATTTCAAAAGCGCTTTCGAAAAAAATTGAAATTTTTTAATTTTTTTCTTTACTTCAAATTAATATTTTTTTTTGGTATTTTCAGATCATTTTGATGTGCTGTTATCATAAATGATTTTTAAAAATAAAAAAATTATTTTGATGTATTTTCAAGCGAAAAACACTTTGAAAAGCAACCCCTACCATACTCCCAAACACCCTGTTAGCAACAAATAGTTGTGAATTGCTCTTACTAATAATTTATGTCGCTTATCCGTCGAATGTTAAATCATGTATGTTTATGATGAAACTGTTTTGACAACAGAGAAGAAAAGGGCAGATGTGCATTTTGTTGGACCTCAATTTTAATTGGTATAGCATTTTTTGGCTGCACAGGGTCATGAAGTTGATGCATATGGAATCGGAACCTATCTTGTAACTTGCTATGCTCAAGCTGCTTTGGGTTGTGTCTTCAAGCTTGTTGAAATAAACAATCAGCCTCGCATCAAACTTTCTGAAGATGTTTCAAAGGTTTGATCCAAGTCAAAGAAACTTCTGTTAATTTTTATTGAATCACTGATTTTTGTTCCCCTTCATTATTTTACTAGGTTTCTATACCATGCAAAAAACGGAGTTATAGATTGTATGGAAGAGAAGGCTACCCACTGGTGGACATAATGACAGGGGAAAATGAACCATCTCCAAAGGTAGTGCATTGATTAATGGATTTATCATCAAAGTGCTCCATGTGCTCAAATCTTTGATTTACGCTAAGTACCACCACCATTGTTGTATATATTGTGTTATTTATGAATATGTATTCTGAGAGTGCTGGCATGATCATTTTATCAAAGATTTTTTCCCTGTGCAAGCTGAGGGGTTGGTATTCCAAATCGTTGTTGCTATTATTTCATATAAAAAATTAAATTGTGAGTGCAAATATTAGAATATAATGGACTTCAGAGTCTGGTGAGATCTCAGTAATTGATTTTTACATTAGTTTTACTAGGGTGGTCATAAGAGTTCCTCATCAACATCAACGGTCACAAACTTTTGATGCCATGCACTTTTTGTCCCCTTTTTAACACGTGATTGAGCTGCTTGTCTGGATAGAGTTGACTCGTTATGGTGATTGGATGAAGGAAAAAACATAATTTCTTCCTTTTCTGAACTTTCAGGTGGGAGAGCGGATACTATGTCGCCATCCTTTTAATGAATCCAAGAGAGCGTATGTGGTTCCACAGCAGGTTGAGGAGCTTCTAAAGTGTTATTGGCCTGGGAGCTCAGGTAGGGGTTTCTATGACCTAAACATATTTAGGGTCCATTTAGCCTAACGTATGAAAAAACAATTTTTTGACTTTGATTCATAATTCAAAAATTGTTTTTCGTAAATAATTTATGATAAAAATAAGTTAAAATGACTTTAACTTAGAATTATGTTTTGGTAAGATTGACCTAAAGCATTTTTTTTTTTTAATTTTAAAAAGAGGTAGTATAAGTTAGAATTTATAAGTTGAAGTTTTTAAAATCTGGACTCAATTTTATTACCAACATTTTTAATTTAAAGCCAAAAGTTGTTTCTAACAAACATATCCATGACTTTTCTACCAGTCAAAAGTTAAAAAAATAACTTAAATCAAGTGGAACTTAAGCATGTGAGATCATTATTGAATAAGTTGTTTCGGGGATTTGCATCTTCACAAAGGCTAGCACATATAAGACATGATTATTTCTAAACATGCAATGATTTGGTTTGTAGTTAAGATGAAATTTCACGACTCAGCATTGTATCACACCCAAGTTAACATTGTTTGTCCACAGACTATACCAACAGGCTCAGCTTACTTCATCCATGCAGTCTACAATGAATTTTTGTTTCTTGCAGATAAACCAAGAGAAGATTTACCTCCTCTCAAGGACATTAGAGATCGCTGTATCAAGCAGCTTGAGAGAATGCGTCCTGATCACATGAGGCGGCTGAACCCAACACCGTACAAGGTGATGTTTCTGTCTGTTGTGAATATTTTCTTCTGTAATTTTAGATGGCTGCAACCATGAGAACGTTAACTTGAAAGCTTTGCAGGTGAGTGTAAGCGCAAAACTGTATGATTTCATCCATTTTCTATGGCTCAATGAGGCACCTGTCGGGGAGTTGCAGTGAGGATTGGTAGCCAGATTTGGTGCATGGAGCTTTGTACAAAAATGCTGGTCAAGTTATGATTCCAGTAGAGTTGGAGGAGACTCAATGAGCACTCAACACATAGATGATTCACTTTTCATTAAGATGCGCCTTGGATTTAATAAACCATTTTGTTTCCCTATTTATTTATAAAATAATTGATTGTTTTCCTTTTGTCCAACCAGTGTGTTCTTTCAATTTTCCAACTTGCCATTGCTTAATATTTCGAGTCAAAATGCAATTATAAGCATTAGAAAGACATTTAAATTTAGGTTGAAAATGGAGATTTTGTTTTTAATTTGTCTTGTATACTCTCTATTACATTTTAAGCTACGGCTATCTGAAGATGGATAAGGTCTTTTAATTTTAAGGGTTCAAAACTTTGGACATAATCTTATGTTTATGGTAAAGACTAAACAATTAGCGTGTAAATGAAGATAAAGAAATTCCTAATCTTCTAACTCATCAAATCATATCACACGGGAACTTCTTAAAAAAATTATATTTAACTGTTCTATAATAAAAATAAATATTTATCAAAATTATAGAGAAAAAAATTATTTTTTTCATGAAAACTATTTTTTTTTATTATTAACATGGTTTCATTGAATAAAGATTAACAACAATATATTTTTAATCGAAAACTTAATTTTGTTGTTCAAGCAATTCTTTTTTATTTAGATGAAAACATGAGTTATTTTATGAGAAGCGTTGTTGGTTATGTAAAAACATATTATATTCATGAAATTAATTTTTAATTAAAAAATAAAAAAATCATGAATCAATCATTTTTATATATTTATATGAAAAAAATAAGAGCAATAAATTTGATAAAATTATATTAAAATTTTCATTCAATATTAACAAGGAAATTAATTTTAAAATTACGCATATCAAGATAATACATAATTATTCATAAAACAATCATTATTATCATAACAAATAGCCCCAATCATCTTAAATATAACCTAGGCCTAAGATTTTTTTTTAAAAAAAAAAACATTACCATTACTTGAACATTATTTTTGTTTTATGTTAGAAAAAAATTTGGTTAGACTTGCAATGTAGCATAAGCTAGAAATCTAGGTTTACTCAAGTTATTTTTTGGATTTTTTTTATTGAATAGTTTTTTCATTTTTGACCTTCAATTTTTGGTTAATTAAAATTAAACTTTCTTATTTGTTTCAATTTGCGTTCCATGAGGTTATCACAATCTAATGCTCTACATCATGAGTTTTGCAGGTTAACCATGGTTGATTCAAATCAATCCAATGTGTAGCCATCTCAATATTTTAAAAATATTTCGTCTAGTATATATGAGATTTTTGACTTCCTGATGTCTTTATATTTTTTTTAAGATTGGAAAAAAAATGATATGACCTAAGGCACAATACGGGCTAAGGATCTAGTCATTTCTAAAAAATATAATTATCTAATAAAAAAGAAATTAATGTAATCCATGTTTGTGCATTTAACAAACTTACCCATTAGGTCACCACAATATCATCATCTTTATTTCTATTTGTTGCAAAGTACATCTCTCTCTCTCTCTCTCTATCTCTCTGTCTCTCTCTATCTGCTATGAATAATTTTTTTTCAATTTACAATAGATTGTCTTTTTTCTACATGATTTTAGGTTTTTTTTTAATTTTTATTTATTCTGTTTGGTTCTTGAAAAATACCTAAAAGCCTAGTTTAGATTGTCTCGGTAAGACTTAAGCTTATATAAAGTCCTGAATAACCTAGTCTAGCAGGGTTTGGGCTTAGGAAAAGTAGATGGGCTTGACCTAGACACCATCCAAACTTAGCCCTACCTAGCCCATAAAAAATTTGTAAGGTCAAACATGTTCTAACTTAAACCCAAACACAATCCAAACCTTATTTTATTTTTTAGTAGACATCAATTGCTCTTATTGTACTTTATCTTTTGGTACCTTATATAAAAATGCTAATAAAGGTTCGTTATTCAAGATATCCTTTAATAAAAAGCTTTTTCTTAAAAAATAATTTCAACACCTATTACTATAGTAAATTTTAAAGTTTTAAGTGTTAAGTTTTTGAAACACTTCCTTCTCTTATTATTGATCATTCTAAAGATATTCAACTAGATCTCACTATTATTGAGAGAAATCCTTCACCGATTATTACTACTAAATCTATTTCTAAAGCTAGTTTTTTTAAGCCTTTAATAATGGAATCTCTTAGGGTACATGCCTTTCCTTTCATGTTGAAGGTGAATATATTTCATAAAAAGTTGTCTTTGACAAGGTAAAAGCTATATTGGGAATGTATCTAATTTAGAAGAGAGTAGCATTAAAAAAGAATAAAAAAGGAATGAAGATTTCAATATCACATAAATCTCACAACCAATTGATGTCTTGAGTGATCTTGTCCTTCCATTTCCATAAAATAGGTTATTATAGAGGGTAACTATATTAAGAATAACCCAGGAGTTTAGCTTATGTCATTGATCGATCATATTATATTAATTTAGTAATTGAGTCTTTAAGGTTGAAGTTCTCTCTTCCTCCATAACACTAGAATACCACTACACCAATGCTCATGCATCTCCTGTTAAAGGATAAGAGGTCATGGTGCATCTATTGACTTATCCAAGTTAGCATGCAAGTTCCTATTATTATTTCAAGAAGCTTTTAATTTTTATTAGTGTTCACATATAACTTTTTTCTTTGTATCATGGAATTGTAAATGATATGCTCTTTTAAGTATCTACTCATTCACTAATACATGTCTAATATCTTAAGATATATATAGTATGAGAAGACAACCAACTGGGAGAGTTTTTGTTAGCCAACATGAAAAAGGTTATGATCATTCTTTCCCTTAAGGATAATGTTTTAGGCAATAACATCTATACTAGTTGCTTGAAGCAGTTCTTAAATGACACTCTTTCCCAATACCTTAAAGATTTGTTGGATCATAGTGCAAGGTAAGCTTTAGTACAATAATAAAAAGATATTAATCTCCTTATTAATAAAAAAAACTACAATAAAATATTGTAGGATGTACATGAATCTTTCGAAACCCAAAAAGAATCTTAGAAAATTGAATACTAAGATGTCTAGAAGACCAACCAATCTTTTAAAGATGCCTATTTAAAAGTTGAGTTTCAAGAAATTCAAATGGTTTGTATAAGGAAAGAATTGACTATGGATGAAATGAGCTTGTTAAGGCTAAGACTGATCTAAACCTTAAAGATATTGAAGTGAGGAGTTATTTAAATAAAGATATATCTCTCTAAAAATCAATAAATACCATCTCATATCTTTTAAAGTAAGCAATAAAGACCTTTAAGATGATAAACTTTGAATGACATTGTTAGTGTTCACTCATCTTGGGAGTCTAATAGAATTAGGATGAATAGTTGTTTCCAAACTAAATATGATTATCTACTGAGATTTTATAAAATATAAACTTAATTTATTCTTTGCATTATTTAAACAACAATATTATTTTAATATTGATTGATCATAAAATAGTCTAAATTCATGCTATAAGTACATAAACACCAATTCAAACTAATTTATATACTAAAATGTAGTTAAGTATCTATGAGGTATAATCAACCTAAACATGAAGTGATTTATGAACTCAAGTTTTCTTGTAAGGGTAATATTTCTTTAAATATCAATCATTGATAGATTAATAGTGTAATTGCTTATCCTAGTTTTCTAGGTGATAGGCATATTTTTCAGAACATTAAAAATAACATATGGACCATCTTAGCCAGGGACCACTTGTATTATTTCAAATTCTTTTGGTTAATTAGAAGTGTGAGTTTCCACATTAGATCATTATATGAGAAATATTTTGATCAAACATGTTTGTTATATTCCCTTTAGACCTTTTATTTCATGTGCTAATAAATGATCTTATATATAATGTCTCACCTTATCCAAGTCATCTAATTCAGCTAACATGGATGATTGATAGTCTAAAATATTCATGTTACACTATACAACTCTTTTGAGTGATTATAACTTGAGCTCTATTGGTAACATGACATCATAACCATACATTAACGTAAATGATGAGGTTCCTAAAGTAGTCTTTTGTGAAGCCCCACATCCCATAGTACTTCTAACAAAGTATCATGCCAAGTATTAAGATTGTCCTGACTAATTTTTTAATATCAAGGATCATAGTTTTATTGATCAATTTTGTTTTCTCAATGACTTGGACATAATAGATGGAGTGACCTATTTTCAATCCATACTCTTATAAGAATTGCTTCATGTGTTTTCTAGTAAATATTGAGACCCTTGGTTAGTAATTATAGTTTCTACGAGTCTAATCTATGAATAATCTATTTCTTATTGATTTTGACCATTATTTTCATATTGATTAATCAATAAGGAATAATTTCAACCTACCTGGTGAAGTAATCTATGGCAACTATAATATAGTTATATCCTCTTGATAATAGAGAATGTATCTTACCAATTATATCCAATGCCCAATCCTTAATTGGTCATGGTTTGACCATTGCATTGAGTTCATTAAAATGTATATTTTGGATTGAACCAAACTGTTAACATTTTTGGTATCTTTTTGAATAACTAATGCAATATTTGGTTATGTCTGACCAATGAAAGCCATAGTTTATAATAATCCAACTTATCTTATTGCTAGATTTGTAACCTCTATAAAACCCTTCATAGATCTCAAATATAATAAAAAAAAGGCTTCGTTTAGTCTTAAACATCTAGGAGAAACTCCAATCATATGCCTTTTGTATAATACATCTTTAAGGAGTATATAATATCCACTTTCATTTTTAAAAGATAAAATTTCTTTGAAGGATCTAAAAAAACAATTTGATTTCAACCCTATAATCCATCGTTAATCAATAGCACTAGTGTCATTAAGACCCTTTGTTTGTCATTGACAAAATTTTAGTAGTAATTTTATTGTTATTATCTTATGCATTTTCAGCCATAGAATCCACATTACTTTGTTTGTCATGACATTCCTATTAAATATAAGTTATGATTGATGAATTAATGATTTTGATAGGGATAATGCCATGATTATTGAAGGTCATTGTCTTTTAATAAAATTTATGGCAATAATATGGTATAGAGTTAGAGTTGGGTGTTCACATTTATATTCACAAAATAAGTGGTTGATGATAAGTAATGAATCTCTGGTCAATATGAATAATTATGCTTCTAACTCTATGAGCATTTCTAGATCTATAATTAAGGCCTCAAATTTAGTGTAATTGTTTATGCAAGAAAAATCAAGCAAAAATGATAAGGTCACATTATGATCTATTGAGGATATAATGACCACCCCTTCACCAGTTTTGTTCTTATATTTAGATCCATCAAACCATGATTTTTATGGAATAGGTTTTGCACGATAATGCTGGTATCCTATTTTAATTTATGGTTGATGTTAATGCATGGATGATCGACTAAGAAATCAACCAAAACTTGGTCTTTTTTTGCTTTTACGACATATAATATAGAATAAATTCAAATAATACTAATATCAATTTTCCAATACGACATTTTGAAAAAGGTTTTGACAACATATATTTAATTAAATATATTTCATAGATTACATAAACATTAATAAATAACATATACTAATGTAATTTTACATAAGCAAAATTTAAAGACTGACATAATTTCTCAATTGACGTATATATTTCTTTAACCTTTGTGGGTACATGACTATGATAACACAACTTGTTTGTGTATACAATCATTTTCTTATGCCAGCATATTGCTAATTGATCATTTAATGGTTTTTTCAGCCTTGGTGGGTCAATACTAGAGATTTGGTTAGACAAACTTTTATATCTTAAAAGGTAACCTGTTGCTTTTCAGTCCATTGAAACTCATCAGAGCTCTTTCTTTTTAGTAGCTTAATAACAAGTCTATTCCTTATCGTATATGAAAAAAAACCTTCTTAGAAAATTAATCCTCCCATTAAGGTTTTGTAATTCCTTTTCATTTCAAAGAGGTTATGCTTCCACGATTGCTCGGGCTTTATTCTTTTCCATCTTTATGCCTTGTTGATGTACTAAGAATCCCATAAAATTACTTATTTGTACTCTAAAGACATATTTTAAAGGGTTTATTTTTAAGTTATGTTTTTTTATTTGTTCAAACGAAACACAGAGGTCATCTAGGGGGTGAACTTTGACTTTATCATAATATCATCAACATAAACCTTCATATTATGATTGGTCATATCCTGGAAGATTTTTTTATTTCCTTTATTATTTTTCCTATAATATAACTCAAACTTTCCTAAAAAGAACCATGCACACCTCAACACAAAAAAGGACTAACGCATGACTAAATAGAAATTGTTAACTGAACTTTCACCTCATTACTTATATATATAATTTTTTGGATTCGAGGAAACCCCACCCCCTAGAAAGTGCACTTTATGGGCCTAGGTGAGCGAATAAAACCCCGGCTGTCCCAGGCTATTACAAGATGTGTACGCCCTGACTCAAACTCGAGACCTGCTGTGCAGATCTCAAACACTTTGCCATCATGCTACACCCCTTGGGGCTCATTACTTTTATTGTTAAAACGCTTAATCAATGATGTTTCATATGAGCAAAACTTGCACCTCATTATTTGCATTGTTAAAATGCTTAATCAATGAAAATAAAAAATGTTTCATGCGAGTAACACTTTCGCCTCATTATTGAAGTTGTTAAAATGCTTAATCAATGTTTGACATTCATCGATTTTAAGCTTTCCATGCATGCATAATATATCTTCTCCTTGTATGCAACTGAATTTTGACTTAAATTGTTTAATTACCATAAAGAGGAGGATTCTGATTAAAAGGTGTTGAATTGATTTAGATATGTGTTTCATTGTATAATAAAAGTGAAATTGTATTAGATATTTGTTAGTACTTTGTAATTCATTATACTTATATTTGTTGTATAATTTTGGAGGTGTGTTCATTGTTTCAATAACTGCACAAATTTTTTTTTTATGGTTATGTATTTAAAGTGAGCAATTATTAGATTGAATATGCTTAGTATTGTTGTTATATGTTTTTGTTGGTAAGGGGATTGTAAAAAATGACAAAAAAATTCCTTAATTGCCAACGGACAAGACGACTGACTTGTCATTTTTGTCAGGAAGTTATAGAAGGTTTTGGATATTTTCATAGAATTGGTGATGGACTAGTCCATAAAAAAATTAAGGCTCTTATTTCCAACGGAATAGGCGACAAACTTGCCATTTTTTTGGAAAGTTACAAAAGGTTTTGGGTATTTCGATGGACTAGTCCATTGAAAATTAAAGTTTTTATTTTTGACGGATTTTATGATGGAATAAAAAATATTAAAAAATTATATCGACATTGATGATGTATTAATTTTATCTATGGAATTGCCGATGAAAATTCTGTTAGCGATGTTAAAATCAATCAAAACCCAACAACTCATCCTCTCTTCTATTTCTTCTTCTTCCAAACAAATTGAAATCCATAATCCCTATTTCAGCCCAACCCCCCTCTCTCTCTCTTAGTTGCTCACCATTTAACAAGTATCTCTCTTACTTTCTCTTTGGTTTTTGATGTTTTGGATTCTTTTCAATTGATGGTTTTTTTTCCTCTTTTAATTCCTCAATTTTGCTCATTTGGGTTGCTTGATTTCTTCTTCTTTTTTTCTCATCTGGGTTATCGAGTCTTCTTAAATTTTGATATTATTGTTAATGTGATTGTGGTTAAACCTTGGAATTTCAAAATTGTGGAATTATTATTGTGGTTTGATATTGTTTTGATTGATTTTAGTTTGTTTATAGGTCCTATATAGCTTGCGAAGTGACAGGGTTGTTGAAAATTGAAATCTTGTTACTTGGTATTGAATATGTTGTTTAATAATAAGATTATGGTTAAATTTTATGAATATAAAATTTGAGTGTGAGTTTGAAATATGAATGAAATGTGTCTCACGCACCTCCATAACACCTGCAAATAAAATAGCAACCGTTAGACTAATATTTCCTATAAAGAGAAAGGGGTCAAAATAATATCTTATGGGTCCTTCTGAAATTGATGCTAAACTGAGAGTTTTCATAATTAAACCTAAGAAGATGAATATGAATATGGAAAATATGTATATGTATGAGATTTTATAGAATTTCCCTTAATAAGATTTGAGAATATTAGTTGGATTATTTATGATGATTGTATCCCTGATGGTACATGGAAGATTGAAGGGATAAGGTGCAATATACAACAAGGAGCATTAGCTTATGTGCAAGCTCCAAGTAGGTGCCCTGTATTTTTTTTTTTTTTTGCTTAGAAGATTCCATAAGTCTTTTATAATTGAAAATTCTTAATAATATGCATTTATTTATAAAAAAATATTAATACTAAGAAAGGATTGATTTGACTATTTGTCATGAATGGAGTTAGTGACATCAGGGTAACTGATTGTCAGGATATGTAATTGACTACTTGTCCAAAGCGAAGCTAATGGCATCAATGTGATTGATTACCAAGATATTTAATTGACTAGTTGTTTAGAATGGAGCTGGCAATGTTGGTGCGACTAACTTTCTAGGTTATTAATGGATTACTTAGGTGAAATCAAATAGTTAACAAATAGAAAGAGATTATACATATATATTTAAAATGTTAATTTCAGATTAATGAAATAAAAATAAAAGTGTGTATATTTTATTCAATTGCTAAATTATGTACTCATATTGTATAATAAATTAGTTTTAGGCTCATCCTAGACTTAGGTAGAACAATAGACTATATTTAGTATTTCTTTTGTTTAAGTGATGATGATGATGTAATTTTTAACATGTTGACTTTCTTTTATAATGTAATTTTGAGAATAAGTTTCTATACGTAAATGAAACTGTTAATATAAATGCTTAAACTTAACTAATGATTTTCTTCTTTTAAGGTTAAAATTTACCTTAAATCTTACTCTTGTTTATTAAATTAAGAATGCATGAATCTAGTCCATAATGTTTTTATATTTTTTGTTTATGTCATTTGTTGTAAAATTATTCATATTGCATTGTAAATAAATTGTGAAATGAAGGATTGCGAGGGATAGATGAATTATATTCTTGTCTAGTGATATGAATGGTTGAAATCCAGGATGATTGAATAAAATGAGATTGTGATATAAATGTATATGCAGGAGTCGATAACTTTAGAATGATCTATATTCAAGGAAAACTCTATCAAAATCTCGGTAGAGTTTTAAATGATATAAAGATTGAAACCTAATGTCATATATATATATAACCCTAGTTTTCAAGAAACCATAACTTGATATTATGCTAAACATGAATTTTATATTGGGGATGTTACAGGGGGTGTTTCCTTTTGTGAACCTTATAAGGCACCTAATAAGTGCTCATTGTTGTATATTTAATTTATTTTTTTTTAGTTTTATTGTTTGTGAGACTTTTTTACATACTATTTATTTTGTAGGAAAAACAGCTTAGGTGTGAAACAATTTCAATAGAATTATATAAGGAAACTCATATAAGAAATGAGGTTAAGGGCAAAATAGTAAAAATAATTATTGATAGTAAAGCAAACCCATTCGTTGTAAGTTGTATTGTAATCTTTTTTTAATTAAAACTAATATTTATTTGCATCATTAATATGAATTTTAGATTTTGACCTTTTCTTTTGAAGACATATAATGTCGACATGGTTGCCAAATATAGAGAAGACATTTCCACCCATCCTTTCATGATTCTCAATTGTGGTTGGAGGCTAGAACAACTGATGGACCCAATAGAAATTATATTTATAGTTTGCCTATGACATTGGCATGAGATATAAGAGTAAATTGTATTATTTCATTAGTAGGCACATAACATTCTGACCCAGGTCAGACATCACCAACTATTAAGTAGATGGTCTAAGATAGGGTTTAGGAATAGCTAGCTGAAATGAGATTACAACTGAAAGAAAAAATAAAAGTAGAAGTCAAACAAAAAAGTAATAGAAAATGGGAGGAAGTATATGCATATTTAACTTTATATTTTCCCCTCTCCTCGCGCTTCTAGTTTAAGATCTTTTCATCTTTCTTCATTTTTTTAGGAATTTTAGTTTTTTTTAATATTTTTTTTGTATGGAATTCATTTTAATATAATTATTGTCGAACAAGTTTTTTGTTATTATTGTTGTTGTTTCCGTGAGTTTTTAGAATTATAATTTTAAATTTTGAGGTTATAACCAAATAATAACAAAAAGTGTGACATTGTGACTAAATCGCAGATGGAATGCTCATTTCCATTAGTGTTTTCATTAGAAATTTTAGGTTATATTTTATCAAAAAATTATAGATTATTTTGGAATTAATTTCTAAATGGAATTATCGATGACATATTGTTTCGGCGTTTTTGTTGGAAATGGTTGCTCACATTCGGAAGATATATGCAGCAAAATATTTCATTGGCAATTAAAGTGAATTTTTTATAGGCAATTGGATATTTCGTCAGCCATTAAAATTAATTATCAATAGAGTTATCAATAAAAAATAAATAGTTAAATTTGATTTTTTTAACTAGAATATTTAATCAGCGATCCCAAAATAAAATCCCAATGGATTAATCGACAACAAAACACAAATCCTCCGATATATGTTTCCATCAATGATTTTGTCGATGTAGTAATAAAATATTTCGTAGGCTTTTTCCAATTTTCTGTTGGTGAACAAGCAAGGGGACAAGAAAACAAAGAACAAGACAAGGACACGAAGTCCTCGAAACAGAAAACCCCAAACCCAGCTATGTTTTACATTGTCTTTGATGCATCTTTGGTGTTAATGACCGAACATACCCTCAAAATCCTTCAAGGACTGAGACTGTATACCAGAACCCTTCCATGATAAACATAGCCAAACTGGTTCAAAACAAAGCTGAGGGGGCAAAGAACATGAGATCATATCCATGTTATATATTTTTTCTTGCTGAACTTCTCTCACTCACATCAAGTGAGGAGTACTGTCGTATGAATCCATAACACAAGGAGCAAAGGACAAGAAGTATATACGTTTGCCTAAGCTAATGTAAGGTATATTATTGGAACTGGAATTTCATAAATATCCAAGTTGGCAACGAGAATATTATGTAATAGTCATCACCAACCCTTTTCATGACACTGGTATATCCTGTAGGTTTAAGAGCCTAGCAGATGTAACGCTGAAAAAGAGAATGACGAGATTCCTACAAGGACTCAGGGCCTGATTCTTAAGAAGAAAGCTTGGCCAGATTATCACCTCAACCTCAAAGTTAGAAACTAAAAAAAACTTATTATTTTCATGTTTAAGAAGAGAGAGAGTGATATATCCAGATTTCAGTATAATTCAAAGCTTTTAGCAACCATATTAAAACAATAAATATATCATGATAAAGAAGAGATTCTACAAATCATACCTGTAATTGTCACTGTTGTTTTATGTCTTTTCCAGCCTAAAAAGACCACTGAATCCATCCCTTTTGTGAGACTGAAGACTTGGAAAAACAGGTAACTTTAGGACAACCGGCCTTTTCTATGATTAGCGTCTCTTATGAAGACTATGAGCCATCTTCCAAAGCTATTCTCAACTTCCATTCACTCCTGTATTCTCTCTCTTCTTTTTCTTTATTCTAGTTTGTTCCTTTCTCTTTTTTTTCTTTTCCTTTTAAGCACTATATATAGAGACTTGGAAACATTCCAGGCTCTCCCTTCTTGAGCAAATCACAATCACTGAGACCCCCCAAGATGATCTCCATCTTCAACCAAATCCAGCTGAGCTTGTACTAGGCTAAGACCGTGAAAGAAGCTTGCTGGGTAGAGGTTTTAGCATGATTTGGCAGCGATTTAGGGTCTGTAAAAACACAGGTTTTTGGCTTGGAGTCACAGGTGGTATGGCATGGGGAAGGTGGAGTGTGTTGTTTGTCTTGATGGGAGGCAAAACAAAGAGGAGAGAGAGGGCTAAATTTTCTCCCTCGGGGCAAGCTGACATTCCATTTGCAGAAACATGGCTTTGAAGGACAAACAAAACGACGCGTCATTCAGCCACTCAGTTAAATTAGGATTTTTTATTTTAACTGGAACAGCGTCTTTTGGTTAATTTCATTTG
>Ga0325403_1000392_pt1 | contig 29586 bp, 30 predicted proteins | sample PopdelMetagenome_19_FD_205665 | JGI IMG/M metagenome (GOLD analysis project Ga0325403, IMG submission 205665) | Populus deltoides microbial communities from Bellville, Georgia, United States - Xylem-PdKOR-R4 | ecosystem: Host-associated > Plants > Phyllosphere > Stem > Wood/Secondary xylem... | reverse complement strand
TCGACGCGGGACTGGGTGCGGTTGTGCAGGGCGGTGGTGTGGCCGTGGCGGGCGAAGTTGCGGGCCAGGTTGCGGCCCATCACCGCCAGGCCGGTGACGCCGATGTCCGCGCGAGCGGTGGTGGTCTGGTCAGGGTCTGCCATGTGCCGATCCTGCCGGGAGCCGCTCGCTCCCCGCCAGCCCGTCCCCCCGTGCTGCCCCCGGGGCCCGCGTGGGCCACGATCTACCCCGGTCAGCTGCCGCTCGGCAACCGCTGGCACGGCGGTGGGGGGTCCGTGGTGGGGGGAGCGCTGTCGTGGGCGTGCCTCGCCGCCGTGGTCGGGGCCGCCGCCGCGGTGCTCGCCGCGCGCCGCCTCCCCGGCCGTCCCCCCGCACTGCCCGCACTGGTGGCCCTGGCGGCGGTCGGGGCCGCCCAGCTGCTGCCGCCGCTGTCCGCGGGTGGGCGGGGTGCTGCCCTGCAGGGCGCGGCCACCGCGGTGGCGCTCACGGCGATCACCACGGCGCAGCTGCACCTGCTGCGGCGGCGGCTGGCGACCTCAGCGGTGCGCTCCTGGCTCGACCTCGCCACGGGTGTGCCCGGCTGCCTCGCCGTGGTGTGGGCGATCGCCGCGCCCCTGATGGCCGCGGCCACCGGCGGCGGGCTGCTCGCCGCGGCGCTGCTGCTCACACCCCTCGGCCTGGCCATGCTCGGCGTGACGTTCGCCGTGACCTCGACGGCCCTCCTGCGACCGGTGGACCGGCGCATGGTGCTCACGGCTGCGGTGGTCGCGGTGCTGACCACCGGTGAGGCGGGTAGCGTCTCGGCGGCCGCCGGGCAGGTCGGGGGCGACCTGGTCGCCGACGCGGCGCGACCGGTCGCGGCGGCGCTCCTGGGGGTGGTCGCGCTGCTGCGCGACCCGCACGAGGCGGTGCGGGCCGAGGAGAGCGGCTTCGACATCGTGCTCGGCCCCGTCGCTCAGACGTCGCTGAGCATCGCGCTGCTGGCCTGGTTCGTGGTCTCGCCGACCAACACCCCGATGGCCTGGGCGGCCCTCGCGACGGTCGTGCTCACCCTGGTCAAGACCGTGGTGGTGTTCCAGCAGCTCGACGCGCTGAACAGCCTGCGGGCCCAGGCCACCACCGACGCGCTCACCGGTCTGGGGAACCGGCGCGCCCTCGAGGACGCGCTGGCCGCCGTCGACGCCGGCCACCCGGCGGCCCTCGTCGTCGTGGACCTCGACAGGTTCAAGGCCGTGAACGACGCGCTCGGGCACGCCGCGGGCGACGCGCTGCTGGTGGAGCTCGCGGCGCGGCTGCGCCACGAGGCGGACGACGACGACGTCGTGGTCCGCACCGGCGGCGACGAGTTCGCCCTGCTCGTCCCCGGCGGCGACGTCTCGGCGGCCCGGGACCGCGCCACCCGGGTGGTGGCCGCGGCGCGCCGTCCGGTGCACGTCGTGGGCCAGGAGGTGCGCGTCGGTGCCAGCGCGGGAGTGGCGGCAGCCCCGGTGCACGCGCGGTCGGCGGCCGAGCTGCAGGAGGCCGCCGACCGCGCGATGTACGCCGCCAAGAGCGGGAACGGGCAGGGGGGCGTCGTCGTCGCCGACGCCCCCGCGGCGGGCGGGTCCGACGCCGCGGCGGCCGAGGAGCGCCGCCGCGGCGAGCGGCGGACCGCCGAGCGCCGCGGCGACGACCCCCGCTGACCCCGGGGGTCAGTTGAGGGCGCGGGTCCCCGGGGGCAGCACGCCGCCGGCGAGCAGCTCGGTGGCCGCGTCCTGGAGGGCGGTCAGGGCCACGCGCTGGGTGAACGGTCCGGTGGAGAGGCGGGCGACGCCGAGCGCCTCCAGCTCGCGGGCCGGCAGGCTCACGCCCGGGATGGAGATCAGCGTGACGACGCCGCGGCCGAGCTCGCCGACCACGGCCTCGACGTGCTCGCGCTGCGCGAGGCGGGGGATGAAGACGACGGGGGCGCCGACCTCGAGGTAGGCCTTCGAGCGGCGGACCGCCTCCGCGAGGGTGTCCTCGGGGCTCTGGCCCTCGGGGGCGCGGGTGAAGGCGTCGGTGCGGGCGTTCAGCACGAAGTCGGGCAGGCCGGCGTCGCGGGCCGCGCGCAGGCTGGCCTCGACGGCGGCGACGGACTCCTCCAGCGGCTTCATCTGGTCCTCGAGGTTGCCGCCCACCGCACCGGCCGCGATGGCGCGGCGGGTGGTCTCGGCCGCGTCGCCGTAGCCGGCCTCAATGTCCATGGTCAGCGGCAGGTCCACCGCGGAGGCGATCCTGGAGACCATGTCGAGGTGCAGGTCGAGGGGGATCTGCTCGCCGTCGGCGTAGCCGAAGGTCGCGGCGATGCCGTGGCTGGGGGTGGCGATCGCCTTCGTGCCCTCGACCGCCGCCACGACCTGGGCGGAGACGACGTCCCAGGCGTTGGCGAGCAGCAGCAGCTCAGGGGCGCGGTGCAGGTCGAGGAGGGTGGTGGCCTTCGCGGCGAGATCAGTCACGCGCTCGGACGCTAGCCGCGCCCCCCGGGGTTCCGCACCCCGGCCCTCAGTGATCATGGGCGTCCGCCACGTCGTGACCACGCGCGTCCCTGGACGACCGCGTGCTGTGGCTGCTCCCCTCGCCCAGCGCCTCCGCGAGCTGCGGCGCAGCAGCGGCCTGACCCAGGGGCAGGTCGCCAACGTGGCGCAGGTGAACCGCAACCACCACCAGCTGCTCGAGTCGGCCCTCTCGGACCGCGCCAAGCGCACGCCCGCCGACCCGCGCCTCTCGACCCTCGTGGCTCTCGCCGAGGTCTGCGGCACGACGATCCCGCAGCTGGTCGCCGAGATCTTCGACGCCGCGCCGCGTCAGGACGGTGTCGCGGCGCCACCGTCCCGACGCGGGCCGGTCACACGACCACGACGTCAGCCGCATGCCCGGACGAGCGGGCCAGGCGCCTGTCACCGGTCAGCAGCGGAGCGTCGAGTCCTTCGGCGAGCGCCAGGTAGCAGGCGTCGTACGGCGTCGCGTTCTGGCGCAGGCTCCAGGTGCGGGCGATGAGCGCCGTCGGGTCGTGGGTCACGAGGGGGAGCGCTGCGAGGTCATCGACCGCGCCGTCGGCCCGGTGCGACGCCACGACCCCCGTCGCGGCCAGACGACGCAGCACGCTCAGCACCTCGAGGGGGAAGTGCGCCGGGACGTGGACGTCGACGGGCCGCCCGGTGAGCGCCGCCGCAACAGCTGCTCCCCGGGGCGTTCCGAGGAGCAGCTCGACCGCCGCCGAGGCGTCGAGCACGATCACGGCTCGTCCCCCCGGCTCTCCACCGCCGTGAGCAGCTGCTCGTCGCGCTCGCGGCGGAGCGCCTCGAGCGCTCTCACCACGGTGTCGGCACCCACAGCAGGTGCGCCTCGCGCGGCGATGCGCCGCTGCACCTCCTCGAACGTGGGCCTCGCGGCGACCTTCATGAGCTCAGCCAGCGCGTACTCGGACAGCGACATCCCGGCACGAGCGGCGCGCTCCTTGAGCGTCGCGTGCACGTCAGGGGGAACGTGCCGGATCTGCAGCATCACCACCACCTCATCGTCGCGCTGCATGTGCAGCACATGCAATGCGTCACCGGCGCGCCCGTCGGGACGGCTGCGCACGCTGGCCGCGCCGAGCGCCCCTCGGCCCTCCGGACCGCGGACGCGGCACGGCTCTGCCGAAGAACTCCTCACCCGGGGATGACCAGCCCGGCTCCCCCGGCCAGCGACCCCGCGCATCGGGGCGCACCAGCTGAAGCGCCGGGACGAGCACGTCGCCACCCCCTTCCATCGCCTGCGCGACCTCCAGCCGGCGGGGGTCGGCCACCTCGGCGACCCGCGCGGGTCCGGTGAGGCAGTCCGGCACGGGCTCGCCCCGGTCGAGCCGCAGCCCGTCGGCGACGCGCTCTGCCACCTGGTCGAGCGCGGCGACCGACCCGGTGTGCTCGTGGCACCCGCTGATGAGCAGCTCCGGGTGCTGGTGCTCGGCGTGGAGGCCGACCGTGTAGGCGAAGGCGGGCCTCCGGGGCCCGTCGGCCTCGACGGCGATCACCGCCCACCCGTGCTCGTCGACCATCCGCTGGTACCGCGCCAGAACCTGCTCCAGCGACCCGCCGCTGCAGATGTCGCACATCCTCGAGACTCCCTCCGCCGACCACCCTGATCACCAGAAGGTAGAACACGTGTACGACACACCGGGGGTCACGGCGGGCGGAGGGAGCGACCCCAGCCACTCCGGTAGAACCTGCCCGTGGACGTGAGCAGGCTCGGACTGGGACTCGCGGCGCTCGGACGCCCGGCGTACATCACCGCTGGCCGCGGGAGCGACCTCGGCGCCGACCGATCGGTGGAGGCGATGCGCGACCGCGCCGTCGTCGTGCTCGACGCCGCCTGGGCCGCGGGGGTGCGGTACGTCGACGCTGCTCGCTCCTACGGCCGTGCGGAGGAGTTCCTGGCGCACTGGCTGGAGCTGCGCCCCCACGTCGCCGCTGACCCCTCGCTGGTGGTGGCGTCGAAGTGGGGGTACCGCTACGTCGGCGGCTGGCGGATGGACGCCGAGGTCCACGAGACCAAGGACCACTCCCTCGCCGCGTTCACCCAGCAGCTGAGCGAGTCACAGGCCCTGCTGGGCGACCACCTCGCGACCTACCAGGTCCACTCCGTGACACCCGACAGCCCCGTGCTGGCCGACGGCGCGCTGCTGGGCGCCCTCGCCGAGCAGCGCGACCGGGGGCTGCGGATCGGGCTGTCCACATCAGGCCCCCGCCAGGCGGACGTCGTCCGCACCGCACTCGAGGTGTCCGTCGGCGGCGAGCCGCTGTTCAGCGTGGTGCAGTCGACGTGGAACCCGCTGGAGCCGTCAGCGGGCCCCGCGCTGGCCGAGGCGGCGGAGGCGGGGTGGGCGGTGGTGGTCAAGGAGGCGCTCGCCAACGGCCGCCTGGCCCCGGGCGGCGACGCCCGCGCGGAGGCCCTGGCCGCGGAGGCCGGCGTGCCGCTGGACCAGCTGGCGCTGGCGACGGCGCTCGCACAGCCGTGGGCGTCCCGCGTGCTCTCGGGCGCCGTGACACCCGAGCAGGTCTCCAGCGGGATCCGCGCCACCACCCTCGTGCTGGACGAGGGAGCCCTCGCAGCTTTCGGAGCCCTCAGGCAGGAGCCGGCCGCCTACTGGCAGGGCCGCTCCGCCCGCTCCTGGGGCTGACCGCTCCGACCGGGGCACCGCGTCAGAGGGTGCGCGGCTCGGCGATCTTCGGGGCGCGCCCGAACAGCTGCTGCTCCTGGGCGCTGGTGGCCCAGGCCGGGTCCCACGGCCAGCGCTCGGCCTCGTCGGCCCAGACCACCTGGAGCGCCGGCACGGGCTCGTCCGTGCCCAGCATCGCCTGTGCCGCGACGAGCGCCTCGGGGGCGGTGACGCGCAGCAGCAGGAGCGGGGGCCACGGCGCCGAGCGCAGCACGTCGCCGACGTGGAAGCGGCGACCGGCCAGCACCTCGTCCGCGAGGGAGCCCAGCAGCACCTCGACCTCGGCCGAGCCACGACCGCTCACGAGCAGCTCGGGGTGTCCTGCGCGGTCGAGGCCGACCGTGTGCGCGAACGGCAGGGCGCGACGCCCACCACCGCTCACCTCGACGACCGACCAGCCGTGCTCGTCGACCTCCTGGCGGTGCTGCTCCAGCACCTCGGAGACCCTGCGGTCGGCGCGCATCACCGGAGCGACCTCCTCGAACTGAGCCAGACATCACTGGGCAAGGTGTGACAGATGTGACTGATGTTAGCGATGTTGTCCCGCGGAGGCTTCCCCTCCCCCGCGGGACAGGACGACTCTAGAACACCTGTTCGACATCCGCCAGCACTTCCCCGATCTCGCGCTGACACGGCGGACGCCAGCGGTGAGGTGGGACACCCCGGCTCAGCGCGACGGCGGCCGCCAGACCACCAGCGCGCCCGACGCCCCGAACACCCCCGGGCGCGAGGGCCGCTTGCCGCGCTCCACCGCGACCACGTCACCGCGGGGGCCGGCGGCGAACACGCGCGCGGAGCGCTGCAGCGCGTCGTGCGCGCGAGCCAGCTTCGAGGTCAGCTCCTCGACCTGCTCGCGCAGGGCGAGCACCTGGTGCTCGAGCTCGAGGATGCGCTTGATGCCCGCGAGGTTGACGCCGTCCTCCTGCGACAGGCGCTGCACCTCGCGCAGCACGACGACGTCACGGGGTGAGTAGCGCCGCCCCCGCCCGCTCGCCCGCGACGGCGAGACCAGGCCCAGGCGGTCGTACTGGCGCAGCGTCTGGGGGTGCATCCCGGCCAGTTCGGCGGCCACGGAGATGACGAAGACGGGCGCGTCCGGGTGGAGCCCCCCGGGCACCCCGCCGGCACCGCCGACCCCGCCGACCCCGCCGATCCCGTCCGCGGTCACCGCGAGGCCCCCTCCGCACGGGAGGCGGCGCGAGCACGCGCGACGAGGTCGGCGCGAGGGTCGCCACCGCCCTGCGCCGCGACGGCGGCCCGGAAGGCCTCGACCGCGGCGAGCGCGTCGCCGTCGAGCCGCTGCGGGACGACCACCTGGGTGGTCACGAGCAGGTCACCGCTGGCGTCGCCGCGCTTCACACCGCGCCCGCGCACCCGCAGCGTGCGACCCGACGGAGTACCGGCGGGAACCCGGAGGCGCACCGTGCCGCCGTCGAGCACGGGCGCCTCGACCTCGGCGCCGAGAGCCGCCTCGTCGAAGGTGACCGGGAGGGTGACGCGGAGGTCGTCGCCGTCGCGGGTGAACACCGGGTGGGGCGTCACCCGCACGGTGATGAGCAGGTCACCGGGCTCCCCGCCGCGGGGGCCGGGCCGCCCCTTGCCGCGCAGGCGGATCTTCTGGCCGTCGCGCACCCCGGAGGGGATGCGGGCGGTGACGGGACTGCCGTCGACCGAGAGCGTCACCGTCGAGCCGCCCACGGCGTCGGTGAAGGACAGCGTGGTCTCGGCCTCGAGGTCGACCCCGCTGCGGCGACCACCCTGGCCGCCGGGGCTCGGGGCCTGGAAGCCGGCCGGCCCACCGCGACCGGCGGCTCCGCCGAACATCCCCGCGAGGAGGTCGTCGAGGTCGGGCTGGCCCCCGCCGCCCCGCCCGGGCGCGCTGGACCCGGTGCGCTGCTGGCCCCCACCGGCACCACCGAAGAGGCCGCCGAAGAGGTCCTCGAAGCCCGGGCCGCCGGCGCCCGGGCCGCCGGGGCCGGCCCCACCGGAGGCGAAGCGGGCGCGCCCGCCCGCCATCGCGCGCACCGCGTCGTACTGCTTGCGCTGGTCGGGGTCGTTGAGGACGGAGTAGGCCTCGCCGACCTCCTTGAAGCGCTCCTCGGCCGCAGCGTCACCGGGGTTCGCGTCGGGGTGCAGCGTCCGCGCGAGCTTGCGGTACGCCTTGCGCACGTCGTCCTGGGACGCGTCGCTGGAGACGCCCAGCGCTCGGTAGAAGTCCTTCTCGAGCCAGTCCTGGCCAGCCATGCAGATCCTTCCGGAACGCCCCGACCCGCGCCCCGGTGGACGGGGCGCGGGTCGGGGCGGGTGACGTGGGTCGGTGCGGGAGTCAGGCCGGGGAGGTGACGGCGACCCGCGCGGGCCGGAGCACCTTCTCCCCGACCAGGTAGCCGGGCTGCAGCACCGTCGTGACCACCGTCTCGGTGACGTCGGGGCTCTCCGCGTGCATCAGCGCCTCGTGCACCGACGGGTCGAAGGCGTCTCCGACCGCTCCGTACCGGGTGAGCCCGAGCCGGCCCAGGGCCGCCTCCAGCTTGTCGCTGATGGCGGCGAAGGGGCCGCCCTCGAGGTCGCCGTGCTGGCGGGCCAGAGCGACGTCGTCGAGCACGGGGAGCAGCGCCTCGAGCACGCTCGTGGTGGCGGAGGTGCGCGCCACGTCCCGGTCGCGGTCGACCCGCCGCCGGTAGTTGACGTACTCCGCCTGGAGCCGCTGGAGGTCGTCCAGGCGCTCGTCCGCGAGGGCGTTCGCCGCGGCCAGCGCCTCGTCGGCCTCGGGGGCGGCAGCCCCGTCGGCCGCCGGGGCCTCGGCCGTCTCGGTGGGGCCGGCGTCGGCACCGTCCGCTGCACCGGGGAGCGGGGACTCCCCGGGCGGCGTGCGGACCTCACCGGTCTCCGGGTCGAGACGGCGCTTGTCGCGGTAGACGACGGGCTCCTCGTTCGGGTCGGTCATCGTCGCGGGGCTCACTTCTTGGGCTGGTCGTCGTCGACGACCTCGGCGTCCACGACGTCGTCGTCCTGCGACGACGCGGAGGACGACGCGCCCGCGGAGGCGCCCGCACCCGAGCCGGCGGCGTTGGCCTCGGCGTCGTTCTGGGCGTACAGCGCGGAGCCGAGCTCCTGGCTGATGCGCGCCAGCTCCTCCTGCTTCGACTTCACCGCGTCGACGTCGTCGCCCTCGAGGGCCGTCCGCAGCTCGGCGATGGCGGTGCGGACCTCGGTCACGCCGTCCTCGGGGAGCTTGTCGGTGTTCTCGGAGACGAACTTCTCGGTGGAGTAGGCCAGCTGCTCCGCGGAGTTGCGGACCTCGGCCTCCTCACGGCGCTTGGCGTCCTCCTCGGCGTGGGCCTCGGCGTCCTTGACCATGCGCTCGATGTCCTCCTTGGACAGCGCACTGCCCCCGGAGATCGTCATGCGCTGCTCCTTGCCGGTGCCGCGGTCCTTCGCCGAGACGTGGACGATGCCGTTCGCGTCGATGTCGAAGGTGACCTCGACCTGCGGCACGCCGCGCGGGGCGGGGGCGATGCCGGTCAGGTCGAAGGTGCCGAGCGCCTTGTTGTCGCGCACCAGCTGGCGCTCGCCCTGGTACACCTGGATGAGCACGGACGGCTGGTTGTCGTCGGCGGTGGTGAAGACCTCGGAGCGCTTGGTCGGGATGGCCGTGTTGCGCTCGATCAGCTTGGTCATCACCCCGCCCTTGGTCTCGATGCCCAGGCTCAGGGGCGTGACGTCGATGAGCAGGACGTCCTTGCGCTCGCCCTTCAGCACGCCGGCCTGCAGGGCGGCGCCGACGGCGACGACCTCGTCGGGGTTCACGCCGCGGTTGGGCTCACGACCGCCGGTCAGCTCGCGGACGACCTCGCCCACGGCGGGCATGCGGGTGGAGCCACCGACCATGACGACGTGGTCGATCTCGCTGAGCTTGACGTCGGCGTCCTTGATGACGCTGTTGAAGGGCGCCTTGGTGCGCTCGAGCAGCGACCGGGTCATGTCCTCGAAGGCGGCGCGCGTCAGCTTCTCGTCGAGGTGCACCGGGCCGTTCTCGGTCATCGAGAGGTACTGCAGGCTGATGTTGGTGCTCGTCGCGGAGGAGAGCTCCTTCTTGGCCTGCTCAGCGGCCTCGCGCAGGCGCTGCATCGCGATCTTGTCCTTGGAGAGGTCGACCCCCTCCTTGTTCTTGACCTGCTTGACCAGCCAGTCGCGGATGGCGGCGTCCCAGTCGTCACCGCCGAGGTGGTTGTCACCGGACGTGGCGCGCACCTGGATGGTGGAGAAGCCGTCCTCGGGGTCCTTGCCGACCTCGAGCAGGGAGACGTCGAACGTGCCGCCGCCCAGGTCGAAGACGAGGATCAGCTCGTCCTCCTTGCCCTTGTCGAGGCCGTAGGCCAGGGCCGCCGCGGTGGGCTCGTTGATGATGCGCAGGACGTTCATGCCGGCGATCTCGCCGGCCTCCTTGGTGGCCTGGCGCTGCGCGTCGTTGAAGTACGCGGGCACGGTGATGACCGCGTCGGTCACCGGCTCGCCGAGGTACTCCTCCGCGTCGCGCTTCAGCTTCTGCAGCACGCGGGCCGAGATCTCCTGCGCGGTGTACTTCTTGTCGTCGATCGCCTGCGTCCAGTCGGTGCCGACGTGGCGCTTCACGGACGAGATGGTCCGGTCGACGTTGGTGACCGCCTGGCGCTTGGCGATCTCGCCGACCAGCGGCTCACCCGACTTGGCGAACGCGACGACGGACGGCGTGGTGCGGGCGCCCTCGGCGTTGGCGATGACGGTGGGCTCCCCGCCCTCCAGCACCGCGACGACGGAGTTGGTGGTGCCCAGATCGATGCCGACCGCACGGGCCATGGTGGTTCCTCCTGGAGAGCTGACTGCTGAGTGTCGAGGGCTCAAGTCTTGCGCGTCGGGTCGGCTCTGTCGAACCGAGGCCCCGCGACTTGAGTCTGACCGTGTCAACTCTCCCGGTCCACCGGGTGTTCCCGCCCGGTGGCAGCGCGGTCAGCGGCCGGCGAGCTCCCGCAGCGGTCCGACGCCGTCGAGCGCCGTGCGCGAGACGTGCACGCGGGGGCACCGGCCGTGCGCGTGGCGCTGACCGCGGACCCGCGCCCCCAGGCCGGTGAGCAGCGCCTGGGCGGCCACCGGGTCGGCGTCGGGGTGCACCTGGAGCTCGGTGCGACCCATGAGCAGCAGAGCCCCCGCGAAGTGCTCGACGAGCGTCGAGCCGATGCCGCGCCGCTGCCAGGCGTCGTGCACCAGCAGCTCGACGGCACCGGCGATCGGGTCGTCCTCCCCCGTGCAGGTGGCGGGGCGCAGGGCACCCACCGCGACCAGGCGACCGGGGGCCCGCTCGACGACGACGCCACCCGGCTGGCGCAGCCAGGCCTCCTGCTGGGCCAGCGGCAGCACCGTGCCGCCCCGGCCGGACCAGCCCAGGCGGGTGGTGGGCGAGCAGCGGACGAGCAGCTGGGCGAGGGCCGGGAGGTCCTGGACGCGGGCGGGACGCACGGAGAGGCGCTGCCCACCGGCGACGAAGCTCCAGGGCTGGGCCAGCAGCGCGGTGCCCGTGGTGGGGGCCTGCGACGGGACAGCGGTGTGGAGGACGAGGGTCTCTGCGCTCACGGGACCGAGGTTGGACGCGACGGCACCTCCGGGTGTTCCGCGCGTGTGACAGGAGTGTGACGCGCCACCCGGAGCCCTCGTGCCAGGAGAGATACCCGCAGGTCAGCCCGCCCAACCCACCCGGGGTCACGATCGGGTCACGATGCCGCTGGGGGTCTCCCGTCAGGTCAGAAGCAGCTGCCAGGTCCCGGCGAGCACCCCCGCCGCCGTCGCGGTCGCCGCGAGCAGCACCCCGCCCGCGACGACGAGCGCGTCGCTCGCGCGCAGGCGGCTCGGGCGCGCCCAGGTGCGGTCCGCGCCCTGACGCTCCCCCGCGCCGAAGCCCCGCGCCTCCATCGCCGTGGCGAGCACGGCGGCGCGGCGCACCGCGATGACGAGCAGCACGAACACCCGGCCGGCGACGTCGCGGACGCCCGCCAGCAGCCCGTCACCGCCGAGGCCGCGGGCGCGGCGCGCGAGGCCCAGCTGCTGCCACTCCTCGGCGAGCACGTCGACGACGCGGAAGGCCGCCAGCGCTCCGAGCACGAAGCGCGCCGGCAGCCGGCACACCTGGGCGAGGGCGTCGCCGAGGTCGGTCGGGTCCGTGGTGGCGAGCAGCACGATCCCCGGCAGGGCGATCGCCACCACGCGCAGGCCGATCGCCGCTCCGGTCTGGAGCGACCCGGCGGTGACCGTCACCGGACCCGCCGCGAGGAGCACCGGTCCGGAGTCGGCGCCGAGCAGGGCGGTGAAGACCGCCACGGGGACGGCCGCGACGGCCAGGAGCGCGGTGCGCCGCAGCAGCCCCAGCACGCCGAGGCCCGCCAGCGGCAGGAGCGCGAGCTCGAGCAGGACGGCCGTCCCGGCCGTGACCACGTCGACGCTGAGCAGCAGGACGACCGCCAGCAGCAGCGCCACGGCGAGCTTGGCGACCGGGTTGGCCCGCGCCAGCACCGTGGAGCGGACGACGCCGGGGTCGAGCAGGCCGGTGCTCACGGCGCACCCACCGGCGCCTCGACGCGCAGGCGCCCGTCAGCGACCCACCAGGTGGTGTCGGCCAGGGCGTCGCAGAGGTCGACGTCGTGCGTCGCAGCGACCACCGCGGTCCCCGTGCCGCGCAGCCCGGCGAGCAGGTCGACCAGCTCGGCCCAGGTGCGGGCGTCCTGCCCGAAGGTCGGCTCGTCGAGCACCAGGAGGCGCGGGCGGGTGGCCAGCGCGGTGGCCACCGAGAGCCGGCGCTGCTCCCCGCCCGAGAGCGTGAAGGGGTTGGCGCGGGCCAGCCGGTCGAGGCGCAGCCGCTCCAGCAGCTCGGACACGCGGGCGTCCACCTCGGCACCCGCCAGCCCGAGGCGGCGCGGGCCGACGGCGAGCTCCTCCGCCACCGTCTGCGCGACGAACTGGTGGCGGGGGTCCTGGAAGACCGACCCGACCCGCGACACCAGGTCGCGCGGTGCCCATCCCGCCGGGTCGTCAGCCACCGGTGGGGAGCCCCACGGGCGCCGTCGTCGTCGGGCGGCGAGCCCTGCGAGCAGGGCGGGGTGGGCGCGGACGCGCCCGGAGACCGGGGGCACCAGGCCGGCGGCGGCGAGGGCGAGCGTCGACTTCCCGGCGCCGTTCACCCCCCGGAGGGCGGTGAACGAACCCGACCGGACCTCGGCGTCGACGCCGGTGAGCACGGGGGACCCCGGTCCCCGGCGTCCGACCGCCACCCCCTCCAGGGACAGCAGCACCTGCTCCGGAGCGCCCGGCACCGCGCGGCGGTCCGGCCCCGCAGCCCGGCCCGGCAGCCACACCCCCGCGGCGGCGAGCTCGTCACCGCGCTCGGCCAGCACGCGACCCACCGATCCGTCGGCGAGCACCCCGCCACCCGGGGCGAGCACCAAGACCCTGTCGACCAGGTCGACCCAGAGGTCCACGCGGTGCTCCACCAGCAGGAGGCCGGCACCGGTGGCCGCCAGGCGCTCGGCGACGACGTCGCGCAGCGCGGTGGCGCCCTCCGGGTCGAGCATCGCGGTCGGCTCGTCGAGCAGCAGCAGCTGCGGCTGGAGCGCGAGCACGCCGGCGAGGGCGAGGCGCTGCCGCTGGCCGCCCGAGAGGCGGGCCGTGGGGTGGTCGCGCGGGAGGCGGAGGCCGACGTCGTCGAGGGCGTCGTCGACGCGGGGCCAGATCCGCTCCGGCGGGACGGCGTGGTTCTCCAGGCCGAAGGCGACGTCGTCACCGACCCTGGCGAGCACCGTCTGCGCCTGGGGGTCCTGCAGCAGCAGGCCGGTGCGGGCCCGGCCCTCACCGGCCTCCACAGCGCGCTGGCGGGCGCGCTGCGCCGGAGCGCCGTCGACCAGCAGCTCGCCCTCCTCCTCACCGGTGCCGTCGGGGCCGCCGTCGAGCAGCCCGGCCACACCGGTGAGGAGGGTCGACTTGCCGGCTCCGCTGGCGCCGAGGAGCAGCACGCGCTCCCCGGCCTCGACGTCGAGGTCGAGGCCGCGCACGGCGTGGGCGCGGCGCGCGTTCCAGCGCCACCCCCAGCCCCGGGCGCGCAGCAGCGGAGCCACCGCGGTCAGACGCGCTCGGCGTTGCGCCCCGAGGCGAGCGGCGCCAGGGCCCCGGTGCGCGCGAGCGCCCGGGTCAGGGCCCAGCCGCCGAGGCCGGCGATGACGACGCCGGACACGACCGACAGCGCCAGGTACGTCAGCTGGAACCCGAGCGGCAGCGCGGCGTTGGAGACCAGGTTCTCGAGCACGCCGTACGCGGCGCCCGCCCCGGCACCGGCGAGCAGACCCGCCGTGCGACCCCACTGCCGGTACAGCAGGACGGCGAGGACGACCTCGGCGCCGAGGCCCTGCACCAGGCCGTAGATCACGGTGAAGAAGCCCCACTGGTTGCCGATCAGCGCGGAGACGACGGCCGCGACGAGCTCGACGAACACGGCAGCACCGGGGCGCCGGATGACCAGGCCCCCGATGACGCCCCCCAGCAGCCACGGGCCGGTCAGGAGGGCGCCGGTGAAGGGGAACCAGACCAGGGCGCCCGAGACGGGGCCCCAGGCGACGTTCCACAGCGTGAAGACGAGCCCGACGGCCACGCCGAGCACGCTGGCGACGACGATGTCGACCACGCGCCACGAGCGGCGCGGCGCGGTCCGCCAGCCGACCAGCGCGAGGACCCCCAGGACGAGGGTGAGCACGGCCGGCCCCGGCTGGGGGACGGCCTCCGGGTCACCGGACCAGGTGGGGCCCTGCCACACCAGCGCGGCCAGCGCCAGCAGCAGGACCAGGGCGACGGCCGTCGCGACGACGCCCGCGCGGCGGGCGGGGGGCTCGGCGGTGGTGCTCGCCGAGGACTTCGAGGTGGTGCTCATCAGGTGCCTCCCAGCAGGTTCGCGAGGAGGGGTGCCGCCCCGGACGCCCGCGGACGGACGACCGGTGCAGCAGAAAGCTCGACTCCCTACGCCGGTGCGAGCCGGATCAGGTTCGAGGGTCTGCGGTCTCCCGCACTCTCAGCGCCTCCCGGTGGGCGGCGCTCCCCTGTCGATCGGGTCGACACTACCGCCTGGGGTGGACGGTCCCCGCCGCGCTTGGGAGGGTGGTTCCGTGGGAAACCTCGTGTGGACCGTGCTGGGCACGGGAAGCGGCCTCGCCGCTCAGTCGGCGGCGCGCTCCGTCATCAAGAAGCTGTGGGTGCTCGCCACCGGCAAGCAGCCCCCGGCCAACCCGCTGAGCCCCCACGTGGCCCTCGCGGAGGCCGTCGGCTGGGCCGTCGTGTCGGGCGCCCTCGTCGGGGTGGTCCGCATGCTGGCCACCCGCCAGGCCGCCAAGTTCTACGAGAAGAGCGCCGGGCACCTGCCCAAGAAGATGCAGGACGTCAGCGCCTGAGACGCCCACCCCGGTGGACGGCCTGCTGAGGTCCCTGCGCGAGCCCGGTGCGGGACGCCCCTCGCCGCTGGCGCGCGTGGTCGCCGTCCTGCTCGTCGTGGGGCTGCTCGGGGTGACGGCGCCGGTGCTGGCGATCGTCCTGGGCCCGGTGCTGCGCTGGCTCGGGCAGGTCCTCCTCTAGTCGACGGGGAAGCCGTCGGCGTCGACGACGACGCCCCCCACCGCCGCCGCGACGGCGTCGGTGAGCGCCACGACGACGGCGGCCGCCTCGTCGCGCTCAGCGCGGACGTCGGGCGCGGGCACCTCGTGCTCGGCGCTGGCAGGGTCCTCCGGCCACCACACCGCGGAGTACGTCACGGCCTGGTCGGCCCAGTGCACGCCCCGCAGCACCGCCGGCGGCTCCGGGACACCCGCCACCTCCAGCTGCACCACCCCGCCCGAGGGCAGGTCGACGACGACGGCGTAGGCGTCGAGCACGTCCTCGCCGGCGAGCGCCGCGGCGTCACGGGCGTCCGCGGCCCGGTGGAGGGCCTCGCGCAGGTCGGGGGCGGGGGCGTCGCGGGCGTCGGTCGCCTCGAGCGCCGCGACCGCCTCGGCGCGCAGACCGCCCCACGCGCCGGCGTCGGTGGCCAGCTCCGCGCCGGGGGCGGCCAGCCCCGCGACGTCGAGGAGGTCCTGCGGCGATGCCCAGTGCGGGCTGTACACGGTGCGGTCGACCCACGAGGTCGGGTCGGGCCGCAGCAACGGGCCGCCCACGACCCGCACGGCACCCTCCAGGCGCCGGGCGAGGGCGAGCCCCAGGTCCACCGTGCGGCGCTCGGCCATCACGGGCAGCCCGTCGGGGAAGGCCCGGTGGAGGCCCTCGCGGTCGGTGGTGCCGGGCAGCGGCGGGTCGCCGCGCTCGACGGGGCACTCCAGCACCCAGGCGCAGCGCCACGGGTCGGGCACGCCGGCGCCCGCCGCGGCGGCGGTGTCGAGCAGCAGCGGCCCGCGCAGCACCGCCCAGCGCCCCGTCCGCCACCCGCCGTCACCGGTGGAGGAGACCTCGGGGTGCCGGGCGCGGACCAGGCCCAGCACCACGGTCTCGGGCAGCTCGTCGGGGAGCAGGAGCAGGTGCGAGCCGGCGAGGGCCCGCCCCGCCTCGCGGCCCAGCACCAGGGAGGCCACCGGCGTCGTCCTGACCCTCAGCCCCGCTCAGGCGCCGTCGGGGGTGGCGGGGCTGGAGACGGGGCTGGAGACGGGGCTGGAGACGGGGCTGGAGACGACGGAGCGGTGGAAGTTGAGGTACGACCGCGAGGCCGTGGGGCCGCGCTGGCCCTGGTAGCGCGAGCCGTACTGGCTGCTGCCGTAGGGGTGCTCGGCGGGGCTGGTGAGCCGGAAGAAGCAGAGCTGGCCGATCTTCATGCCCGGCCACAGCTTGATGGGGAGCGTCGCGACGTTGCTGAGCTCGAGGGTGATGTGGCCGGAGAAGCCCGGGTCGACGAAGCCCGCGGTCGAGTGGGTCACCAGGCCCAGGCGGCCGTACGACGACTTCCCCTCCACGCGGCAGGCCAGGTCGTGGGGGACGGTGACGGCCTCGTAGGTGGAGGCCAGCACGAACTCGCCGGGGTGCAGCACGAAGGGCTCGCCGTCGTCGACCTCCACCAGACGGGTCAGCTCGGGCTGCTCCTGGGACGGGTCGATGACCGCGTACTTGTGGTTGTCGAAGAGCCGGAAGTAGCGGTCGAGGCGCACGTCGATGCTGGAGGGCTGCACCATCGCGGCGTCCCAGGGCTCGAGCACGACCCGCCCGGCGTCGACCTCGGCGTGGAGGTCGCGGTCGGAGAGCAGCACGGGGCCAACGTACTGGGCTCCAGGTCGGGCGCTGACGTGCCGATGTCACCCGCAGGCAGCCGGATCGTCACCCCGGATCTCGCGGGGCGGGTGGTCGGAACGCCGAGCACGGGCCATCATCGGCGGCGGAAGACGCTTCGTCGACGGTGACGGCTCGCTGCGACAGACCGCGCCCCTCCGGGCTCGGAGGACGGACGGGACGGAATGGGCGGCATGGACGTCGGCGAGGACACGCTCCAGAAGGCGCTGAAGATCAACCTCGACCCGCGCTGGTACGGCACGATCGCCGAGATCGGCGCCGGCCAGGAGGTCGCCCGGTGGTTCTTCCGCGCCGGCGGCGCCGCCGGGACCATCGCCAAGTCGATGTCCGCGTACGACATGGCCGTCTCCGACGCCGTCTACGGCCGCTCGGACCGCTACGTCTCCCTCGGCCGCCTGCAGGCCATGCTCGACCACGAGTACACGCTCAACGTGGAGCGCCTCTCCGAGGCCCGCGGTGACGACACCTGCTTCTTCGCCTTCGCCGACACCGTGGTGGCGCGCAGCTACCGCGGGGGCAACGAGTGCCACGGGTGGATGGGCGTGCGCTTCCAGGCGCACCCCGAGGACGAGCCGAACGAGATCGTCATCCACGTCCGGATGCTCGACGACGACGCCGCCCAGCAGCAGGAGGCGCTGGGCATCGTCGGCGTGAACCTGCTCCACGCCGCCTTCTTCGAGCGCTCCGAGCCCGACGAGGTGGTGGCCAGCCTGCTCGACCGCCTCAACACGGGGCGCATCGAGGTCGACATGATCAAGTTCTCGGGCATCGAGTTCCGCAGCGTCGACAACCGCCTCATGGCGCTGCAGCTGGTGAACCTGGGCCTGAGCGGCGTCGCCATGTTCGGCGCCGACCGCGAGGTGCTCCAGCCCTCCGAGGCGCTGCGCAAGCGCCCGGTGCTGGTCGAGCGCGGCTCCTTCAAGCCCCCGACCCACGTCAACGTCGACATGCTCGAGTGCGCCAAGCGCGAGTTCGCCAAGGACCCGTCGGTCGCCGGCAAGCAGGTCATGGCCCTCACCGAGCTGACCATGAGCAACCTCCTGGCCGGCGGCTCGAAGGTCGACCGCCGCGACTTCCTCGCCCGCGCCGACCTGCTCGCCGCCACCGGCAACGCGGTGCTCATCTCCAACTTCGCGGACTACCACCGCCTCGCCGCCTACCTGCAGGCCCGCACCTCCGAGCGCATCGGCATGGTCATGGGCCTGCCCAGCCTGGAGGTCCTCTTCGACGAGGCCACCCACGCCCACCTGCAGGGCGGGCTCCTGGAGAGCTGGGGGCGCCTGCTCAAGAACGACCTCAGGCTCTTCGTCTACCCCAAGCGCGACCTCGAGACGGGCGCCGTGGTCACGGTCGAGGACGTGCAGGTCGGTGACCAGCTGCAGCCGCTGTTCGACTACCTCTCGGGCCGCGGCAGCTTCGTGCACCTGGCCGAGTACAACCCCGAGTACCTGTCGATCCTGTCGCGCGACGTGCTCCGGCGGATCGCCGCCCACGACGAGACCTGGCAGGACATGGTGCCGCCGGAGGTGGCCGAGCTGATCTGCAAGCGCTCGTTCTTCGGGTACAGGCGGGACGCCGTCTGACGGCCGCCGCACCGCTTGGTATCCTGGGCTCGGTCGTCTCGGCGAGGCGCCCTGCGGATGTAGTTCAATGGTAGAACTCCAGCTTCCCAAGCTGATAGCGCGGGTTCGATTCCCGTCATCCGCTCAGCACGCAGAAGGCCCCCGCTCCTCGGAGCGGGGGCCTTCTGCGCGTCTCAGCCGGTCGGACGGGTCTCAGACGTCGAAGCCCCCGAAGTCCCCACCGCCGAAGTCCCCACCGCCGAGGTCCCCACCGCCGTCGAGGCCCCCGCCGTCGTCGTAGCCGGCGTCGGCCCCCGGGTCTCCCTGGTCGCCCGCGTCGCCCTGGTCGGCCTCCGCGCCGTCCTCGAAGCCCTGGGCGTAGTCGTCACCGCCGAAGCCGTCGAACATCGCACCGGCGATGGCCGTGCCCACGAAGGCCCCGGCCACACCGGCCAGCAGGCTGCCCCCGATGACGGAGCCCATCCCCATCCCGCGACCGCCACCGGCTCCCGCCCCGGAGAAGCTCCGCTCCAGGGTCCCGGGCTGGCGCACCTCCGCGCGCGTGGCCATGCGCGCGAGGTCGCGCGGGCTGTCGGTCTGGGCGCGCTCCGCCGCGGGCACCTGGCTGCTGAGCTCGCTGAGCACCTGCTGGCGCTGCTGGGGCGTGAGCTTCTCGAACGCCTCGGCGTGGGCCTGCTCGATCTGCTCCGGCGGCGCCGTCTTCAGCAGGTAGCGGTAGCGCTCGACGGCGCGTTCGTCGTCGCTCCTCGGCTGCTGCGCACCTCCCGCGCGGTGCTGGGTCTGGCTGACCGGCTGCCCGGGGGCCGGGTAGTCGGTCCGGTAGTCGGTCCGGTGGCCCTCCTGGTGCCCGGTCTGCGCCGGCCGGCGCTCCTCGCGGCCCAGCAGGCGGTCCAGGAAACCCATCGCGATCACTCCCAGGTGGTCGGGTCGAGCGGTCTCGACCACGCTACGGCCGCGGCGCGCGAGCCGCCCTCCCGCGCTCAGACGGTCGGCGGCAGCTGGTCCCGGCGGTCGACGGAGGTGGTCCGGACGAAGGCGGGCCGCCGTCCCAGCGCCGTGGTCAGCACGATGGCGAGCACGCCGGCGCTCATGCAGATCCAGCCGACCGCGGTGAGGTCGACGGCGTCGAGGCCGTCCCTCACCGCGAAGGCCAGCACCGCGCCGACGACGAGCAGGAAGATGCCGGTTCCGAGTCCCATGTCGTCGATGGTGGGAGCACCCGGAGCGGGCACCAGCCGAGGTGGCGGGGGGTCACCCGGACGGACCGCCCCGGGCCCGGACGTCCCCTCAGACGGGCGGGACGGCGTCGACCAGCACCGCGGCGGCGGTGGGGCGGCGAGCGCGCAGCCGACCGACCGCGACGTGCACCGGGAAGGTGAGCGCGCCGGCGGCGAGGCAGACGCGCCCCACCGAGGCGAGGTCGGCGGCGGAGGTGCCGAGCGCGGCGGCGGCGCGCTCGGACGCCGCGAGGAGGACGACCCCCACGGCGAGCAGCACGACACCGGATCGCAGTCCCACGCCACCGATCCTCGCGGGCGCATGGACCGGCACCAGCGGAGCCGACCGGGCTCACCCGGTCAGCCGTGCTCAGCCGCGGGAGGGGTCCTCCGGGCCGCCGGGGCGGGCCCTGTCGCGGCTGGGCTGCACGCGCTTGGGCTCGCCGTCCTGCTTGGGGTGGTTGGGCGGGAACGGCATCTCGCCCTCACCGGCGGCGGCGTCGCGCTCGGCCATCTCCAGCAGCGGGGTGAGGTCGTGGGCGACGTCGTCGAGGGTGCGCATCGGGTCGCCGCGGCGCGCCAGGAGCGCGGGGACGGTCGTCATCGTGAGGTCGTCCGGCTCCACGTCGGCCAGCTCCGCCCACGTCACGGGTGTGGACACGGTGGCTCGTGGCGTGCGGCGCACCGAGTAGGCCGAGGCGATGGTGTGGTCGCGGGCGTTCTGGTTGTAGTCGACGAAGATCGCCTGCGTCCGCTGCTCCTTCCACCAGGCGGTGGTGACGCGGCCGTCGGCGCGCCGCTCCACCTCGCGGGCGAGGGCGATGGCCGCCGTCCTGACCTGCTTGATCTCCCAGCGCGGCTCGATGCGCACGTAGACGTGCACGCCGCGGCCACCGGAGGTCTTGGGGAAGCCGGAGTACCCGAGCTCCTCGAGCAGGGGGTGGAGGACGTCCAGCGCCACGGCGCGCGCTTCGGCGAAGCCGGTGCCGGGCTGCGGGTCGAGGTCGATGCGCAGCTCGTCGGGGTGCTCGACGGCGTCGGGGTCCTCGTCGCAGGCGCGGGTGGGCCAGGGGTGGAACGTCACGGTGGACATCTGCGCCGCCCAGACGAGGGGCGCCGCGGCGTCGACGCGCATCGCGTCGGCGTGGCGGCCGGAGGGGAAGGTGACCCGCGTGGTGCGCACGTACGAGGGCGCGTGCGGGGGGACGCGCTTCTGGTAGACCTCCTCGCCGTCCACCCCGTCCGGGAAGCGCTGCACGTACGTGGGCCTGTCGAGGAGGGCGCGCACCAGCGGTCCGAGCTCACCGTCCTCGCCGCGCTGGGCGACGGCGCGGTAGTACTCCACCAGGTGCCGCTTGGTGCCGCCCTCGGCGCCGAGCGCCGGGAAGACGACCTTGTCGGGGCTGGTGAAGCGGACGGCGACGCCGTCGACGTCGAGCTCTTCCGCGGGTGCCTTCGGTGCCACGCGAGCACTCTGCGCCGTGCGGGTGCCCCACCGCACCCCTGACGCGTGCTTTCCACCCGCAGGAACCCCCTGCCCGGAACCGCACTCTCCGTGGAGAGTGCGGTTCCGAGGGGGTCCCGCAGCGCACTCTCCGCGGAGAGTGCGAGAAGGGGGGTGCGGGGAGGTGAGGGGTCAGGGCAGGCCCAGCAGGCGCAGCAGCGCCGTGGTGGCCGCCGCGGCGAGGACCACCGCGAGGAACGGCGCGCGCCGCCACACCAGGACCCCGGCGACGACGACGCCGACCGGGCGCGCCCACCCGGCGGCCTCGCGGCCGTCGAAGAGGGCCTGCGTCACCACGAGCCCGGCCAGGACGGCGACGGCGAGGCCCGCCAGCAGCGCGTCGGTGTTCTCGGCGCGGGCCCCGCCCCCGACCCGCGCGGCGAGCCAGGGGCCCAGCAGGCGCAGGGCGAAGGTGGCGATGGCGAGGACGCCGAGGCCCACCCAGTGCTCGGTCCCCCAGGTCACGGCGCGCCCCCGTCACCGTCGCGCCGTCGTGCCCGGCCGGCGACCACCCCGAGCACGGCGGCGACGGCCGGCAGCCCGACCGGGAGCACGGGCACCGCCGCCACGGCGACGGCGGCGCCGGCGACCGCGGTGCGGCGGTCGGCGCGGGTCCGCAGCGCGGGGACCAGGAGCGCGAGCAGCACCGCGGGGAACGCTGCGTCGAGGCCGAGGTCGGCGGGGTCGACCGAGGCCAGCACCGTGCCGCCGAGACCGGCGCCGACGAGGACGCCGAGGTTCCACAGGGCGAAGAGCAGCACGCCGGTCAGCCAGAACGCCGCCCGCCGCTCCTCCGGGTCGCGGCGGGGCAGGGTGAACGCGGCGGACTCGTCGGTGAGCAGGTGCGCCGCCACGAGCCGCCGCCAGCCGGTGCGCGGGACGACGTCGGCGACGCCCATCCCCAGCGGCACCATGCGGGCGTTCAGCACGGTGCCGGTCAGGGCCGCGACCAGCGGTGAGCTCCCTGCGGTGATGAGGGCGACGAAGACGAACTGGCTGGCTCCGGCGAAGACGACGACCGAGAGCAGCACCGGGAGCCACAGCGGTGCGCCCGACGCGACGGCGACGGCGCCGAACGAGAGGCCCACCACGGCGTCGGCGGCGCAGACGAGGAGGACGTCGCGCAGGAGCCCCCTGTCGGTCCTGCGGATCCGGTCAGCGAGCCCAGGTGTTCGGTCTGTCGAACGCACTCTGCGAGGATGGTGGCATGGGACCCTGTTCGTCAAGGCGAACGTCATGACCGACACACCGAACAAGGCGGCGCAGGGAGGTGCTCCCATCGCGGCCATCGCCGCGGCACTGCGCCAGCACCGCCAGCGCTCGGGCCTGTCGATGGGCGACCTCGCCACCCGGGCCGGCGTCGCGAAGTCGACCCTGTCGCAGCTGGAGTCGGGCGCCGCCAACCCGAGCGTGGAGACGCTCTGGTCCTTGGCGACAGCGCTGGGGGTGCCGTTCTCCGCGCTGGTCGACCCGCCCGCGCCCGCCGTCCGGGTGCTCCGCGCCGGCGAGGGGCCGACGCTCGCCGCGGAGGGTGCGGACTACCGCGCCACCCTGCTCGCGGCGAGCACCCCGGGGGTCAGCTTCGACCTCTACCGGATCGCCGCGGAACCGGGCGCTCCTCGCAGCTCCGAACCCCACGCCGCGGGCACCGTCGAGCACCTCGTGATCACCACGGGCCGGGCGCTCGCCGGCATCGCCGAGGAACCGCTGGAGCTGGCCCCCGGCGACTACGTCGCCTATCCCGCAGACCTGCCCCACGTGTTCCGCGCTCTGGAGCCCGGCACCACCGCGGTGATGGTCAGCCAGTACCGCTGACCACCCGCTCGCTCGGCGCCCCTACGCGCCGCGCAGGTCCAGGGCCAGCTCGGACGGACCGGCCTCGTCGAGGACGACGGGGATGCCCCAGTCCTGCTGGTAAAGGTGGCACGCGGCGAACTCGGGCACCTCACCGGTGACCGGGTCGCCGTCGCACGCGGCGGCCTGGACCGAGACGTGCAGCACGCCCGTCGCGCCCGGCTCCAGGGCTGACGGGTCGACGACGAGGTCGCGCGCCAGGCCCTCGCGGTCCCCGGCGCCCTCGCTCAGCAGGCCCTCCGGCGAGGAGGAGACGACCAGGCGCGTCGGGTCTCCCCAGCGGTGGTCGAGCTTCTGCCCGGTCGGCGGGGTGAAGGCCACCCGCAGCGCCACGGGTCCGGGGGCCAGCGGTGTCGGCGGGCGCTTCACGCGCTGCGCCTCGCCCGCGAGCCTGGAGGCCGCGGCGGGCACCTGCAGCCGGGTGAGCCGAGACGCCGCCGACTCCACGACGGCGAAGGTCGCCGCCCGACCGTCGTCGTCCAGCTCGACGGCCACCGCGGTGGGCTCGGCCAGGTCGCGGGCGAGGGTGGTCACCTCGTGGTCGAGGGGGTCGTAGCGCCGCAGCGCGCCGTTGTACGTGTCGGCCACCACCACCGAGCCGTCGGGCAGCAGCGCGACACCGAGGGGGTGCTGCAGGAGCGCCTGGCCGGCGTCACCGTCGCGCAGGCCGAACTCGAACAGCCCCGTCCCGACGACGGAGCCGACCTCGTACCCGGCCCCGGCGACCGGGAGGACGTTGGCCATCCGGTCGTCGTCGACGGTCTTCACCTCGCGGTCGACGTCCGCACCGGTGCCGCCGCCGGAGCGCTCCAGCCAGCGCAGCGCCGACGTCTCGGAGTCCAGCACCCACAACCGGCTGCCGTCGGCGGAGGTCTGGAGCGCTCCGGTCTGCGCGAACCACGCCTGCTCGGCGGCGCCGTCGCGCAGGCCCTCGGCGGTCGTCCCGGCGAGCACGCGCACCACACCGCCCGTGGCGTCGACGGCACCTGCCGGGCCCGCGGGCGCGGGACCGAGCGCCCACAGCTGGTGCACGCCGGCCATGGCGATGACCAGCTGGTCGTCGAACCAGGCGGTGTCCAGCGGCGTGGACAGGTCCTGCTCCAGCGCCGGACCGCCGCCCTCGCGGCGGCGCAGCTGCCGCCCGGTGCCGGCGAGCGTCACGAGCGACAGGTCCGCCAGGCGCAGCCCGCGGACGGCGTGGTTGGTGGAGTCGGCGACGGCCACGTCCCACCCGACGCGCGCCGCGACGTCGGCGGGCAGCAGCGACAGGCCCACCGGCTCGGACAGGCGCGACTGCTCCGGGCCGCCGTCGACGAGGCCGCGCTCGCCGGTGCCGATGCGGGCGCGCTCGGTGGCGAGGTCGTCGTCGAGGACGACGAGCTGGTGGTGGGCGGTGTCGGAGAGGAGGTACCCGCCGCCGGCGCTCTCCGGCAGCGCGAGCAGAGCGGTCGGCAGCGCGAACGCGGAGTCCGGCGCCGCCGGAGCGACGTAGGGCTGGTCACCCCGTCGCAGCGTGCCCTTCGCCTCGTGCTCGGCGACGAGCTCGCGCAGCAGCACCCCGAGCCCGTGCGCGTGCCCCTCGCCGCTCATCGACGCGACCACGTAGCCCTCCGGGTCGACCACCGTCAGCGTCGGCCAGGCGCGCGCCGCGTACGCCTGCCAGGTGACCAGCTGCGGGTCGTCGAGGACGGGGTGGCGCACGTCCCAGCGCAGGACGGCGGCGTCGACGGCCTCGACGGTGCCCTCGTGGGCGAACTTCGGGGAGTGCACCCCGACCACGACGAGGACGTCGGCGAACTCGTGCTCCAGCTCGCGCAGCTCGTCGAGGACGTGCTGGCAGTTGACGCAGCAGCTGGTCCAGAAGTCGAGCAGCACGATGCGGCCGCGCAGGTCGGCCAGGGACAGGTCGGCGCCACCGGTGCCCACCCAGCGGCGGCCCACGAGCTCGGGCGCGCGGACGCGGGTGCGCTTCAGCGAGGTGGCCGGCTGTCCATGATCACGGACGGGAGAGGTCATGCGGGTGCTCCTGCGGAGGACGGGAGGGCGCGGGGCCCGGACGGGCGGGTCAGACGAGGGCGGTGGCGTCGTCGCGGTGCACGGCGCCCAGGGCGTCGAGAGCGGCGTCCAGCACCTCGGCGACGGCGACCGAGTCGGACATGGGCATGACCGGGCTCTCCACGAGTCCAGCGGCCAGGCACTCGTGGACGTGCTCGACCATGTGGACGTAGCCCCGGCCGACCACCGGCAGGTCGACGACCTCGCTGGGCTCGTCGTCGCGGCCGGCGCCCTCGGCCCAGACCTCCAGGCGCGAGGGCTTGTGCAGCGGCCCGGCCACCTCGACGCGACCCTTCGTGCCCGTGATGGTCCCCGCGCCACCGGCGTGGGCGAGCAGCGTGGAGCCCAGGCGCGCGGTGCGGCCGCCGCCCCAGTCGAGCAGCAGCGAGGCCTCGGCGTCGACGCCGTTCTCGGCGAGCACGCCGACCGCGTGGACCGCCCGCGGGGAGCCGCCGAAGACGCCCTGCGCGAAGGACACCGGGTAGACGCCGGTGTCCAGGAGGGTGCCGCCGCCCTGCTCCGGGTCCCACAGCCGGTGGGCGGGGTCGTAGGGCAGCGCGAAGCCGAGGTCCCCGGCCACCGACCGCACCTCGCCGATGACGCCGCTGCTGAGGACCTCGCGGAGCCGGACGTGGTTGGGCTGGAAGCGCGCCCACAGCGCCTCCATGACGAAGACGCCGCGCTCGCGCGCCAGCTCCGCGAGCCCGCGGGTGGCCGCGGCGGTGCAGCCGACGGGCTTCTCCACCAGCACCGGGATCCCCGCCTCGACGCAGGCGCGGGCGAGCACGACGTGCTGCGCGTGAGGCGTGGCGATGTAGACCGCGTCGAGGTCGCCGGCCTCGATGAGCTCGCGGTAGGAGCCGTGGGAGCGGGCGAAGCCGTGCTCGGCCGCGAAGGCCGCGGCACGCCCGGCGTCGCGGGAGGCGACGGCGGCGAGCTCGGCGCCGGGCACGAGCGCGATGTCACCGCTGACGGTGGCGGCGATGCCGCCGGTGGCCAGCACACCCCACCGCACGGTCGTGGTGGTCGCGGTGGTCGCGGCGGTCGCGGCGGTCGCGGCGGTCGGCTGGTCGGTCAGCTGCTCACTCATCCGAGCTCCTCGGGTGCGGTCCAGGGCCGGCCCAGCACGTGCTGGTCCAGGAAGGCGAAGACGGTGGCGTACCAGAGCCGGGCGTTGCCGGCGCCGAGCACCCAGTGCCCCTCGTCGGGGAAGAGCAGGAACCGGTGGGGGCTCGACCCGTCCGGCTCGGTCGAGCGGCTGAGCAGGTCGTACCAGAGGCGCAGCGCCTCGCCGACCGGCACGCGGTCGTCGTCGTCCCCGTGGACGACGAGGACGGGCGTGGAGATCGCGTCGGCGCTGTCGTGCGGGGAGTTCTCGCGCACCATCTCGGCGGTCATCTCCCGCGCCCACTCGGCGGGGAAGTCGGTGGTGCCGGAGAACTGGTCGAGCGCCCACAGCGAGGCGTGGGTGACCACTGCCCGGAACCTGTCGGTGTGCCCGGCCACCCAGTTGGCCATGTACCCGCCGAACGAGCCGCCCATGGCGGCGGTGCGCTCGGCGTCGACGTCGTCGCGGGCCACGGCGGCGTCGGTGACGGCCATCAGGTCGGTGTACGGCTCGGCGCCCCAGCGGCCCAGGCCGCGGACCACGAAGTCGAGGCCGTACCCGGTGGACAGGGCCGGGTCGGGCAGGACGACGGCGTAGCCGCGGGCCACCGCCAGCCACGGGTTCCAGCGCCAGCTCCACGCGTTCCAGCTGCTCAGCGGGCCGCCGTGGATCCACAGCAGCAGCGGGGCGGGGCTGTCGGGGCCGGCTCCCCCGGGCAGGGCGAGCCAGGCGCGCAGCGGCGTCCCGTCCTCGGCGGTGGCGGTGACCTCGGTGAGCGTCCCCGGGAGCTGCGGACCGGTGGCGTCCCAGGCGCCGAGCGCGTGCGCGGGTGCGGGCAGGACCTCCGGCTCACCGCCGCCGGCGGGTACGCGGACGGGGGTGGGCGGGGCGTCGACGGCGGAGCGCAGGGCGTAGACCCACTGGCCGTCGGGGGAGGCGACGACGTCGGAGTACGCGCCGTCGTCGGGGGTGAGCCGCTCCACCTCGGCGGCGAGGGGCCGGACGGTGACCCGGAAGACCGGGCAGCGTCCGCCGTCGTCGGCGGTGACGAGCAGCGACCCGCCGTCGGGGGCCCACGCGAGCGACGCCGGCCAGCGGTCCCACTCGGAGCTGTGCGCGAGCACGAACGACTCGCTGCCGTCGGCGTCGACGACGACGACGTCGACGTCGACCGGCTGCGACGGCGTCGCCCGCCGCCACCGCAGGCACGCCACCCGGGTGCCCGTGGGCGCCGCGACGGGCGAGGTGTGGTCGTAGGAGGGGTCGCCGAGGAGGGTGCGCCGCTCACCGGTCGCCACGTCGACGGCGACGAGCGAGACCCGGCGGTCGGCGCGGGCCTCGGGGACGTTCCACTCGGTGACGGCGGTGGCGCCGTCGGCGGTGACCGTCCAGGCGGGGTCGTCGGGGAGGGCACCTCCCACGTGCCCGGTGAGGTCGCGCAGGACGACCCGGTCAGCGCCGGAGCCAGCCGCGCCCCCGGTGCCCGCCAGCACGTCCTCGAGGCCGCCCGGGCCACCGCCACGAGCGCTCACCAGCAGGCGGGGCCGGTCGGGGCCGAGGTCGTGGTCCCAGCTCCGCACCGGCAGGGCGTCGTGCAGCACGCCGCTGGTGCGGGTGTCCTTGCGCAGGGCGCGCAGCCGCGCGTCGTCGGCGGCGTCGGTGGCCGAGGGGAGCGTCGGGCTGCCGAGCAGCACGGTCCCCGCCTCGCGTGCGACCACGGCGCCGTCGACGCCGCCGGGGCGGGTGGCGACCACGCGGGCCTCGCCGCCCCCGGCGGGCAGGCACCACAGGGCCGCGGGGGCGTCGTCGCCCCCCTCGCCCTCGACCGCGGACGGGTCGGGCCGGGAGGAGGTGAAGAGCAGGTCTCCGGCGGGGGTGAAGACGGGGGAGGACTCACCGCGCGCACCCCGGGTGAGCCGCCGCGCCGCCCGCTCGCCCGTCGGGTCGACCTCCCACAGCGACGTCGTCGAGCCGCCGCCGCGCTGGTCGAGCAGGGTGACGGCCGTGACGAGCCGGGTGCCGTCGGGCGAGAGGGCGAGCCCGGACGTGCGGGGCAGGCGGGTGAACGCCTGCAGGTCGTGGAAGGGACCGCTCACCCCTCCTGCCTACCAGCACCCGAGCGGGCGGCGAGCATCGCGTTGTAGGCGGCGAGCTCGGCGTCGCCGTCGCGGTCGGCCGCGCGGTCGCGGCGCTTCTGCTCCTTCTCGTCGCTGCGCGACCACTGCACGGCCAGCACGACGACGAGGAGCAGGGTGGGCAGCTCACCGATGCCCCAGGCGATGGCGCCGCCGGTGCGCTGGTCGGCGAGGGCGTCGACGCCCAGGCCGAGGCGGGAGAACCAGTCAGCGGCGAGCAGCTCGTTGCCGGTGGTCAGGGAGACGCCGAAGAAGGCGTGGAAGGCCATCGTGGCCAGCAGCAGCACCAGGCGGAGGGCGTACGGGGTCTTCCACTCGCTCGGGTCGACGCCGATCACCGCGGAGGCGAACAGGTACCCGGTGAGCAGGAAGTGCACCTCCATGAGCTCGTGGCCGAGGTGCGTGGACAGGGCCAGCCCGAACAGGGGCGAGAAGTAGAAGACGATCACGCTGCCGGCGAAGAGCACGGCGGCCACGACCGGGTTGGTGACGAACCTCGCCCAGCGGGAGTGGACGAGCACGGTGAGCCACTCACGGGGCCCGCGGCTGCCGTCGCGGCGCTTGGGCAGGGTGCGCAGCGCGAGCGTGATGGGCGCCCCCGCCACCAGCAGCGGCGGCACCACCATCATGATCGTCATGTGCGCCACCATGTGGGCGCTGAACAGCAGGTCGATGTAGGCCTGGGGGCCGAACGACGTCACCCACGCGAGCACCGCGCACCCGGCGAACCAGGCGACCGAGCGACCCGCGGGCCAGCGGTCGCCGCGGGCGCGCAGCCGTTGCAGGCCGGCGGCGTAGGCGACCACGAGCGCACCGGCGGCCACGAGCCACAGCAGGTCGGGCGCGGGCTGGAGGAGCAGCCTCGGCAGCGTGGCGGGCAGCGGCGGCACGACGTCGCTCGTGAGCTGCGCCGCGAGGGTGCGGGGGCCGTCGCCCCCGGCCGACGGCGGCGGGCCGGTGCGCACGAGCGCCACGGCGACCCCGACCACCGCCGCCATGAGGAGCACCTCGCCCGTGACGAGGCGCCAGAACGGGCGCTGGGCGGCGGCGCGCTGAGCGGCGCCCGAGCTGCGGGCGCCCAGGGCCGCCAGGGCGTGGCGCCGGTGGGCCCAGCCGGCGGCGCCGAGGGCGACCGTCGCCGCGGTCTTGACCCCGAGGAGCGCGCCGTACGGGCTGAGGAGCCCGCTGGCCGTGGCACCCACCTGCACCCAGCCGTTCGCGAGCCCGGAGACGACCACGAGGACGAAGGAGCCGAGCGCGAGGGCGGAGTAGCGGCGGGCGACGACGGCGAGCCGGTCTCCCAGCTGCGGCCCCACGACCGCGAGGGCCACCAGCCCGCCCGCCCACGCGCCGACGCCCAGCACGTGCAGCCACCACCCGGACACGGCGGTGTGGTGGCCGCCCTCGGCGCTGCCGTGGCTCCCGAGCGCGATGGGCACCAGCGAGGCGGCCACCAGCAGCGCCGCGACCCCGGCGCCGCTGGCCGAGGTGATGCCGAGGGCCACGACCGTGCCCGCGAGCACCGCGAGCACCGCCGCGCTGAGCAGCACCTGGCCGGGGGTCACCTCGGTGAGGAAGTAC